>Ga0335072_10000360_pt1 | contig 94230 bp, 74 predicted proteins | sample Lox_Sample_21_FD_206725 | JGI IMG/M metagenome (GOLD analysis project Ga0335072, IMG submission 206725) | Soil microbial communities from Loxahatchee National Wildlife Refuge, Florida, United States - Lox_Sample_2.1 | ecosystem: Environmental > Terrestrial > Soil > Wetlands | place: USA...
AGAACCACGTCGGCAAGGGCTGGGTGCCGCGCGTCCCGTCAGCGATCCTCGAGGCCAACGACCCCGTGGTCTACAGCGCGTTCATCCGTGGCCTGTTCGAGGCGGACGGAACCGTCCTCGACGGCGTGCCCAGCTTCAGCACGGCGCACGAGTCCTTCGCCGCCGAGATCCGGACCATGCTGCTGACCAAGGGCCTGGCCACGACGACCCGCACCACGACAAGCGGCTGGGGCGGTCCCATCCATCAGGTGCGTCTCCGCAACGTCGACCACGCGCTGAACTTCGCCGAGATCATCGGGTTCATTGGAGAGCGCAAGGACAGCCTGATCGTCGATACCGAACCGACGTCTTCCGCGAAGAAGGACTATGTCTTCCTGGCCCGCCAGGTCTGGGACGACCTAGTTCCTAGCAACCACCCGGCGCATGAGGCCATCTACCAGTCGATCCGCAAGACCGGCGGCGGCGTGGCCCGGATGCTAGCCGCCCGCGTCTTCGAGGAGACGCTGGACCCAAGGCTCGCCTACGCGCTCGGCTACCTTTTCGAGCAGGTCGAGGCCAACGAGGACGGCGGCCTCCAGCTCACCTACGACCTGTCCGTCCCGGAGAACGTCACCTACGTCGCCAACGGCATGGTGAGCCACAACACCATCGGTTTCATGATGGACTGTGACACCACGGGTATCGAGCCTGACCTCGCGCTGGTCAAGTTCAAGAAGCTCGTCGGTGGCGGGTCCATGCAGATCGTCAACCAGACGGTGCCACGGGCGCTGAAGAACCTTGGGTACCAGGGCGAGCGGATCGAGGCGATCACCGAGTACATCGCCGAGCACGGCCACGTGGTCAACGCGCCGGGACTGCGGCCCGAGCACTACGAGGTCTTCGACTGCGCGATGGGCGAGCGGTCCATCAGCCCGATGGGCCACGTCCGGATGATGGCCTCCGTGCAGCCCTTCCTCTCCGGCTCCATCTCCAAGACGGTCAACATGCCCGAGTCGGCGACCGTCGAGGATGTCGAGCAGATCTACTTCGAGGGCTGGAAGCTCGGCCTGAAGGCGCTGGCGATCTACCGCGACAACTGCAAGGTCGGCCAGCCGCTGTCGATCGCCAAGAAGCAGGAGAAGCCGGCGGCCGCTCCGGTCCAGGGCACCGTGGTCCCGGCGGTGGTCCCGGCCGCGCTGCACGAGCAGCGCCCGGTGCGCAGGCGCCTGCCCAAGAAGCGCTCGGCCACGGTGACGCGGTTCGACGTGGCGGGGGCCAAGGGGTACATCACCTCTTCCACCTACCCCGATGACGGCGTGGGCGAGATCTTCCTCAAGCTCGGCAAGCAGGGGTCCACCCTGGCGGGCGTGATGGACGCCTTCTCGATCGCGATCTCGGTGGGCCTGCAGTACGGCATCCCGCTGGACGCCTACGTCGCCAAGTTCACCAACCTGCGGTTCGAGCCGGCCGGCATGACCGACGACCCGGACATCCGCATCGCGACGTCGGTGATGGACTACATCTTCCGCCGCCTGGCGCTTGACCACCTGTCCTTCGACCAGCGCGCCGAGCTTGGCATCCTGTCCGCCGCCGAGCGGGCCGCCCAGCTCGCCGGGGAGGACCCGGCCGCGCTGACCGAGGAAGTCGACCCGGTCGAGCTGCGCCAGTCGGCTGGGGTGGAGCTGCCGCACGCGGAGCGGCCAGCGGCACCCGCAGCGCCGACCCCGGCGCAGCCGCCGGCGCCTCCGGTGAACGGTGGGTCACGCGCCAACGGCGGCCCGCACAGCACGGCCGAGCTGATCGAGTTCCAGCAGGGCCGCACGGCGGATGCCCCGCTGTGCCTCACCTGCGGCACGAAGATGCGCCCGGCTGGAAGCTGCTACGTGTGCGAGGGCTGCGGCTCCACCAGCGGCTGCAGCTGAAAACGAGCTAAGTTGCGGCAGATGCAACAATTCGGCATCCGCGAGTAATCGGATAGCCGCAGGTCAGGGGGGTGGCGGGATCTAGCATCTCGTAACCCCCCAGGGGTTCTGACCAGGGTAATCATCATGATGGTCGATTCAATGCAACGTTGTTGTATCTGACTACGACTTCAAGGGCAAGCACGTCCTGCGCGCCTACTAGATCACCCGGGACATCCTGCTTCACCTCGACATGTGCGACCTAACCGCACCCGTACTTGCCTGGAGCCAGGAGCGGGAGGCCCTCGCTGAGCAGACCAGGACCCAGCTCGGGCCGCTGGCAAAGGAAGCTGAGCGACGCTTCGCTGAACCACTTCAGCGGGCGCTCGACAACAAGCAGGGCCTGGACCGGCTGGCATCGCCAGGCGACCAGCCTCCGGGAACCGGAAGCGCAACGTGAACGCCACAGAACAGTGCCTGACGATCAGCGAGAAGGGTTACCAGGATGGGTTATATCGTCGACTATCCTCGTCCTCTGCAGCGGAGGAGAATACTGCACCCCTCTGAATAAGTGCTCTCCCCAGTATTTTGGAGTCGCTCTAACGGGAATTTCCCTGTTCAAGAGCGGTGTAGTCGGAAGACTGCATCCCTCCTGAACGCTAGCTGGACGCCGTTCGTTACATCAGATGCAACACCTGGGCGGAGCCCTCGAATGGGCAGAAGGAAGCCGTCACCGTCACTGTGTCGTTCAAGTCGGCGTGCCGCCCGTCATGTCGGCTTCGCTCGGCGTTGTGTGCGATTATCGCATCATGGCTGAGGACGATGAGTGGAGGGCGATCGGGGAGCGGCTGCGCCATACGCGGCTGATCGCGGGCATGTCCCAGGCGGAGCTGGGGAGGCAGGTCGGCCTTGATCGCACGATGGTCGCCAAGATCGAGGCGGGCACGCGGCGGATGGGTGCGCTCGAGCTGACCCAGATCTCTGGTGCGCTGGGGGTTCCCATCGGCTATCTGCTGGAGCCTCTCCCTGAAGTGCTGTCGCGGCGTGGCAGCGCCGTCGACGAGGACTTCGACTCGGAGGTCGCCCGCGAGTCGGGGCGGCTGGAGATCGTCCTGACAACCTGGCTTGGTGATCTGCGGCAGCTTGCCGGGCTTGGGATGCTGCGCCCGCGGCCCTTGCTTGCCAGCGGGAGGCCGGCGGATTCCGCGGCCTCGGCCCGGGAGATCGCGCTGTGGGTGCGTGAGGTCCTCGGGTGCCAGCTTAATCCGATCGGCTCGCTGGTGGAGCTGTGCGAGCGGGCGGGCCAGTTCGTTCTCGTCACCGAGGCTCCCGGGGATGGCGCCTCAGTGATCGACGGGGACATCGCCGCCGCGGTGGTCAGTCTCAGCGGTGACCCGGGGAGGCGGCGGGCGACGGCGGCGCACGAGCTGGGGCATCTTGTCGTCGGTGACGAGTACTCCAGTGACCTTGGCATGCACGCGTCGCGGGCGGAACGTGAGGAAGCCATCGACGCGTTCGCCGCCGAGCTCCTGCTGCCCTCCCAGGTGCTTACCAGCAACCCGGGCGCGGGCGGGATCTCCCGGGGCCAGCTGGTCGAGCTGGCGGCCCGTTACCGCGTCTCGTGGTCGCTCGCACTCCGCCAGGCCGCTCATGTCGGGGTGCTGGACCCGGATTCGCAGCGAGCGATGGCCAGGGTCAGGCCGACGCGCAGCGAATTCCTAGATGCGCTCGGCTGGTCCCCGCAGCCTGACCTGGAATCTATACGCGTCCCCCCCGGCTATGCCCATGCGGTGCTGGAAGCGCTGCAGCGGGGTGCGATTACGCCGTCCAGGGCCGTCGAGCTCATGCGCGGCCAGGCCAGCCTCGCCGACCTGCCAGCTGACGACGAGGCAGATGACGAACCGTGACCGGCGCCAGTGCTGCCACCGCTCCCCTGGTGCTCGACGCGACGTGCCTGAGCCACTTCGCGCGAGCGGACCGGCTCGATGTCCTGCGAGACCTGCTGGTCGGCAGAAACTGCTGGACCACCGAGACGGTGCTTGCGGAGCTTAGCCGGGGCCTTGCTGACTTCCCCTGCTGGCCAACGTGCCCGGCCAGGAATGGCTGCTCGTCGCCGGACTCGATTCAGTTGCCGAGATCCGGCTATACGACACCTGGCTGAAACGCGTGGGTTCCGCAGGCCGTGACCAGGGAGAGGCCAGCGTCTTTGCGACCGCCGAACGCCATGGAGCGACGGCAATCACGGACGACCGGAAAGCAGCCAGGGTTGGCAGGTTCTACCGCCTGGATGTCCACTTGCCGTCGCACGGGCGCCCGTAACACCACAGATCCACCTGATCGCACAACGGCAAGGCGGCCATAGGCTCGCGAACCGTCCTGTCAGGTCGCACCATGAGGTCAAGATCGAGGCGGCCAGGGCCAGGCGCGGACGGTGATGTTCCGTGCCTGGCCCAGAGGCCCAGCTGTGTATCGTGTGGCCGTTGGCTCACTTCTCGACGTCGGACAGCAGGAACTCGACTCCGCCAGTGGCGAATTCGAAGGCGTCCCGCGCGACGGCCACGCCCTTCTCGTCCTCGAAGGCGGCCACGGCCGTGTCGTAATCGGTGAAGTACAGGTCGGCGGTGCGCCAGCGCGGCGTCGGGGTGCCGTCCTCCTTGGGGAAGACCTTGCCGTACTCGGCCCGCAGCAGGTCGGGGACCTGGGCCACGAGGTTCTTGTGCTCGTGGTACCGGCGCTCGAACTGCTCCGGGTCGACCGGGTTGGCGTAGATGAGAGTGAGCTTGACTGCCATGATGTTCTCCTATCGAGATCCTCGCAGACCAGCGTCGAGGTGTAAAGACCGAACGTTCTATCTGCTATGTTGCCCGCGTCGCGCCGTGAGCCGCGCGGCGCAGCGGCTCAGCTCCGGTCGTAGTCGAAGGTGGCGAGCATGCCGTCGACCCCGGCCAGGAAGGTCGCGGTGACGGTGTCCCGGTCGACGAAGCAGCCTTCGGTCATCGCCCCGTCGCGGAGCATGACGAAGTGGGCTGCCGCCTGCGGAGCCCGGTCAGTGACCCGGCTGAACGCGTCGAGGACAGTGTCGTAGAACCAGGAGCGGTGGGTCACGATGGCCTGGCGAATCGGATCTTCCAGTTCTCGATATTCGGCGGCCGCGTTCAAGAAGGCACAGCCGCGGAATCCCGGCGTCTTGATCTGGCCGGCCACGAAGTCGGCCAGTGTGCGCACGCCGGAATCGGCGGCGCCCGGCTTTGCGGCCGCGGTCGCGGTCGCAACCGCGTCGCGGATGCCCTGGTCGGCCGTACGTATGTACTGGACGATCAGATCGTCCTTGCTGGGGAAATGCCGGTAGAAGGTCGCCCGGGTCACCTGGGCGCGGGAGAGAATCTCGTCGATTCCAACCGCGTGAATGCCCTTGGTGTAGAACAGGCCGCTGGCGGTCCGGAGCAGCCGCTCCCGCGCCTCGGACGGGCGCTGCGGGACGGTCGTCGCGGCCATGGCGCGATCATAGTGGATAGAACGTTCTGCATCGAGCATCGCTCGCCTCCAGGGATGAAAGCCAGCCTGAGTCGCGGGATGCAGGCCGGGACGGTCAGGAATCCGCCCTTGCGACGGGTCGCCCGTCGCGGTTGCCTGCGCGCATCAGCCGCACGGCGGAGACGAGGAAGAAGATGCCACCGAGGACGGCGTAGCCGGCGGCCAGCTTCATCGAGGTGGCCTTGCCCGCCTGCGCGAAGAACGAGGCGCCGGCGAGCACGGAGATGCTGCCGCTGAGAATCATGGCCCACTGGCCGCCAAGCTCGCGGCGGCGCTTGATCGCGACGAACAGCTGGACCAGCCCGGCGACGATGGCCCAGGTACCCCAGGCGCGCAGGACGGCCGGGATGTCGTCGGCGGCGGCGACCGCGAAACCGATCACGGCCAGGGCGCTGACCGCCATGTTGACGTAGAGCGCCGGAGTCCGGGTCGTTCGGAGGTCGAAAACCGCCGCCGCCACGTCGAAGGCGGGGTACAGGATCAGCAGCGTGACGGTGGCGGGGTCGAGTTTCGACCCGATCGCGGCGAGGGTGGCCGCCCAGGCGGCGGCGAACACGAACCGGACGAAGTACAACCGCCCCAGGTGGCTGGCGGTAGTGGCGGGCATGGCGGGGGCAACGGCGGCCGCGGACATAAGCGTGTCTCCAGACGGTGAGGCGATGGCGGCTGAGCGGGGACGGGCGTTCACGACGAACCTTCCGAGGTAGAAAGACCGATCGGTCTCGCAAGTTCAGCTTGGCATCCTGAAATGAACTACGTCAAGACCGAACGTTCTATCCACTTATGTGATCCGGGTCACCCCGCTCGGCTCCGCAGGCAGGCGGGCGAGCTTGCCAGCGTCCTAACTCAGCACACCCGCAACTCCCGACAGGTCCCAGCATCACGGGACGCTTCATCGGGCGATTTACCCGGTTCAGGAGGGGCGGGGCCAGCCTTTGCCCAGGCCAGCGACGCCACCCTGACAACCCTTGACCGCAAGATGCCCGCCCGCTATCCCTCTGTGCGGGTGGAACTGCTGCTCTCCTGACCCCGTCCGGCGCTCTACGGAAAGCTGGCCTCGCTGTCGCGGTGTTCGGTCAATACCGAACAGGTCGCTGGCGCGGGCGCCCCGGTGTGCCGTGCTTCCCTGGCCGGCATCTTTCGAGGTAAGTGAGGGTTAGCTGAAAATAGGTTCAAACGGCCCGATGTGGTCACGGGGCGTGCCTACCCTCAGGCGTGCGATTGACCCAGAGGATGCGGATGGCGTGGCCGTTGCTCGCGGTACTGGCCGTCCAGGCGGCGCTCTCGGCCAGCCTGGTGCGGGCCAGGACCGCCTTCGGGGACGAGGCGTTGTACCTGTCCGCTGGGCATCTTGAGTGGTCGCACTGGCTGCACGGCACTCAGGTCCCGGACTACCCGACCTGGTTTTCCGGGGCTCCGGTCATCTACCCGCCGATCGGCGCCGTCGCCGACAGCCTTGGGGGGCTGGCCGGGGCGCGGCTGCTGTCCCTGGTGTTCATGCTGGGCACAACGTCGTTGGTCTGGAGCACAGCCAGTCGGCTGCTGGGGGACAGGCGCGCCGCCTTCTTCGCTGCCGCGCTGTTCGCGCTCCTCGCGCCAACCGTGCACCTGGGCTCGTTTGCGACCTATGACGCTCTGGCGTTGCTGTTGCTGGCTGCGGCGACCTGGTGTGCCGCCGGAGTCCGCGGTCGCCGGAATGCGGCCCGGTGGATGGTCGCGGCGGGGCTTCTCCTGGCCCTGGCCAACGCAACGAAGTACGCGACTGCCCTTTACGACCCTACTGTCGTCTGCGTGACCATCCTGGGCCGGTGGCCGGAAACCGGGTGGAAGGTAGCCCTCCGGCATGCGGCCCTCCTGGCCGGCGCCGCGGCAACTGCCGTGGCCCTACTGCTGGCACTCGGTGGGTCCGGCTACCTCACCGGGATCAGCCTGACCACGACTGGGCGCGTCAATGGAACCGACAGTGCCGCACTGGTCTTTGCGGATGCGTGGTCGTGGACCGCTGTCGTTGTGGTGCCGGCCATCGTTGCGGTCATCGTCTGCCTGGTGCGCCGGCGATGGCCCCAGTCGCTGCTCCTAGCCGTGCTTGCGCTCTCGGCGCTGCTGGCGCCGGCTGACCAGGCGCGCCTCCAGACCGTGACGTCGCTGGATAAGCACGTCGATTTCGGCGCCTGGTTCGCTGCGATCGCGGCCGGCTACCTGCTGAGCAGCCTGCCCCGCAGGCAGGTCGTCCTGGCCGTGTGCCTGGCCGCCTTGATCCCGGTTGCCTCACTAGGCCTGGCACAGGCGCGCGCCATGGACAACTGGCCGGACGTGACCGGGCTGGTCAAGGTCGTCCGGCCGCTGACCGCCCACGGTGGGCACTATCTCGTGGAAACCACCGATGTCCTTCAGTACTACCTGCCGGACACAACCTGGCGACAGTGGTCGAGCACCCAGAGCGACAACCTGGAGTACTATCAGCAGGCCATTGCCCGGCACTACTTCTCCGTGGTGATCCTCAGCTTCAACCAGACGCTGGCGGTGGACTATGCGGTAGCGCTCGATCTATCCGCGACCAGGGGGTACCAGCTTGAGGCGAAGGTGCGCTCCGGACCGACGGTCTTCTACGTGTGGGAGTACGCGGGCCGAGTGTGACAGCGTCCCTGGCTGCCGCTCAGGGGCACGGTCACGGCCGCGCCCCTGAGCGCTCCTGTGAGTTCAGGCTTGGGCGACGACCGAGCCGCCGCGGACGGCCACGTAGCGGTCGGGACGGATCGTGATGATCACCCGGATGTCGGCGTCGGGGATCGGGTAGTCCATGCCGTAACGGTGCTGCAGGGACTTATAGAACTCGCCCCCGGGGTCGTCCTCGATGTTGTCGACCGTGCCCCGGATCTCCAGGAAGCGGTACTGGTCGCTGGGGTCGGCGATGGACACGGCGACCCGCGGCTCGCGGGAGAGGTTGGCGAACTTCTGCCGCGTGCGGGTGTGCGTCATGCGGATCCGCGACCCGTCCCATGCGAACCACATGACGCTGCTTTGCGGCGAGCCATCCGGGCGCACCGTGGCCAGGTGCGCGAAGGTTGGCTGCTCCAGCAGGTCGGCGTGGCTGGCCGGCACTTCGGGCATGAGGTTCTCCTTGCTGCATCGATCAGTTTCGTTCAGCACTGTCGTATCAGGCTTTGGGGTAGCCGTCGTCGACCCGGCCAACTCACGGAGTGCCGGCTCCCTGGGCGGCGGCACCGCGGCCACGAGAGGCGGCCCTTGTCACTATTTAGCTTCTATGCTAAATAGCTAGTATGCAAGAGATCGATGCGGTCCAGGAGGCGGGTGCCTTCCGTGCCCTGGCCGACTCCACGCGCCGGCAGATCCTGGAGGAGCTGCGGGCGGGGGACCTGGCGGCCGGCGAGATCGCGGCCCGGTTCCCGATCAGCGGCCCGTCCGTCTCCCGCCATCTCGGCGTGCTCAAGACGGCCGGGCTGATCCGCGAGCGGCGCGAGGCCAACCGCATCATCTACTCCCTGGCCGAGGACCGGCTGGCGCTGTGCGTCAGCCGGTTCCTGAGCGCGGTCTGCCCCGAGCAGGTCGTCTTCCGCATGCATGCCCGCAAGCTCCAGGAAGAGAGGGCGACCACGACATGAGGCCCCCTTCCATGGCAAGCGTCATTGAGCGACGGCTCCTGGTGAACTACCGGGTTGACCCGGAGGTCGCCGCGCGCCTGCTGCCAGTTCCGCTGCGGCCGCAACTGGTGAACGGCTGGGCCGTCGCTGGCATCTGCCTGATCAGGCTCCGGCGGCTGCGGCCCAGCGGTGTGCCCGGCTGGGCCGGGCTGCGCACCGAGAATGCCGCGCACCGTGTCGCGGTCGAGTGGGACGAGGCGGACGGCCCCAGGTCCGGCGTGTACCTGCCGCGACGCGATAGCGACTCAGCGGCGACGGTCCTGGCAGGCGGGCGCCTGTTCCCCGGCGAGTATCACTACGCGTCCTTCGTCGTCCGTGAGACCGCCCAGCAGTTTCATGTCGCCTTCGCCAGCACGGATGGCACGACAAGCGCCACCGTGGATGCCCGGCTGGCCCGTCGGCTGGAGGGTAGCGCCCTGTTCGCGGACACCCAGGCGGCATCCCACTTCTTCCGGCACGGTTCGGCGGGATTCTCGGCCCGCCGGCAGGGCAGGAGGCTTGATGGCATGCGGCTGATGGCGGACCGCTGGGCCATCGAGCCGGCTCAGGTGAGCGCCGTCTCCTCCAGCTTCTTCGATGACACGCACCGGTTCCCGTCAGGCAGCGCGACCTGTGACTGTGCCTTGCTGATGCGGGACATTCCCGTGACCTGGACCGCGCTGGCGCCGATGACGGCGGGCAGGCCGTCATCGGCGGGAGATCTTCCCGGCGCCGGACGGCGCACCAGGTAACCGGGCGGTGTGCGGCACGACAGCGCGCCTAGTACCTGGCGCCGGTCACCTGGTCGCCGAGCGGGTCAAGCTGGGCCAGCTGGCCGGGGGCGAGCGAGACGTCGAGGGCCGCGATGTTCTGCTCCAGCCACGTGACCCGCTTGGTCCCTGGGATCGGGACGACGGGGACGCCGAGCCGCTCCTGCTGGGCGTAGACCCAGGCCAGCGCGACCTGGGCGGGCGTGACCCCGGTGGCCGCCGCGACCTGCCGCACCGTGTCGGCGATCACCTGGTTGGCCTGGGCGTGCGCGAACCGGGGGTTGTTCGCGCGGAAGTCACTGGCGCCGAGCGCGCTTACGTCCACGGTGCCGGTGAGGAAGCCGCGGCCGAGGGGCGAGTAGGACACGAGCCCGACGCGGAGCTCCCGTAGCGCGTCGAGCACGGTGGTCTCCACGTCGCGGGTCCACAGGGAGTACTCGCTTTGCACCGCGGTGATCGGGTGCACGGCGTAGGCCCGGCGCAGCAGGTCGCTGGTCACTTCCGACAGGCCCAGGTAGCGCACCTTGCCCTCGGCCACCAGTTCCGCCATCGCGCCGACGGTCTCCTCGATCTCGGCGGTCTGGGGCGGGCGGTGCAGGTAGTACAGGTCGATGACCTCCACCCCGAGCCGCAGGAGGCTCGCCTCGGCGGCCCGCTTGACGTAGGACCGCTCGCCCCGCAGGACGCGCGCCTTGCCGTCGCCGCCGCTGCGGTCGATGCCGAACTTGGTGGCCAGCTGCACCTCGTTCCTGCGGTGCGCGATCGCCCGGCCGACCAGCACCTCGTTGTGGCCGGCGCCGTAGACATCCGCGGTGTCGAGGAACGTCACGCCCTGATCGAGCGCCGCCTGGATCGTGGCGACGGACTCGTCCCAGTCGGCGGCGCCGTACCATTCGCTCATCCCCATGCAGCCCAGCCCCTGGGCGGAGACGGTCAAGTTACCGAGCGCGGTGGTGTGCACTTGCTGAATCCTCTCTGCGGGCCTGGCTGATGCTCCAGGTCCTCGCGGTCACGAGACTAGGGGTTAGAGCGCGCTCTAACGCAAGCCGATGTGCCGCGGGTCTTGCCGGGGACTACTGGGCGCCGGATGGCGCGGACCGGGCGCATTATGGAGAATGTGCGAATCGTCCGCTGGTGGACCGGGCTGAGCCTGCGGCGCAGGGTGCTCTTCTGCGGGCTTGCCCTCGTGGTGGTCCTGGCTGCCGTCGTCGTCGCGATACGGGTGCCGCGGGGCGAGCCGCAGGCCGCAGCGGGCCGGCCCGGCGCGGTGCTGCTCGTTCCTGGCTATGGCGGGAGTACCGCGTCGCTGGACGTGCTGGCCGCCCGGATCCGCGCAGCCGGCCGTACCGCCACGGTGGTCCGGCTGGCGGGCAACGGCACGGGAGACCTGCGCATGCAGGCCCAGGTGCTGGAGGGATACGTGAACCAGGCGATTGGCGCCGGGTCAGGGCGGGTCACCGTGATCGGCTACTCGGCCGGGGGCGTCGTGGCCTGGCTCTGGGATGTCGACTACGGCGGGCCATCCCGCGCGGCCACGATCATCACCCTGGGGTCGCCGCTGCATGGCGCGCGCATCGCGGCCGTCGGCACCGGCTACGACCCGGCGGAATGCCCGGTCGCCTGCCAGCAGCTCGCGCCGGGCAGCGCCCTGCTGACCATGCTGCAGCAGTCCGCGCAACCCCGGCCGCCCTGGCTGTCGCTGTGGAGCACCGGCGATCAGACCGTGCAGCCGCCCGACTCGGCCCGGCTAAGCGGTGCGGTGAACGTGCCGCTTCAGTCCGTCTGCCCGGGTGCCGTTATCCAGCATGATCAGCTGCCCACCAGCCCGCTGGTCGTCGGCATCGTCTTGCGCGCGCTGGCCAGCGGCCGGGTCACCACCCCTGGCCCCGGGCAGTGCCCGGCCCTCGAGGCCCTCGGCCGCTGACCGCCGCGCCAGCCACCGCCGGCCACCCGTGACGGTTAGGTCGTAACGTCCTTGGTCGCGAAGTTCGCCCAGGCGGCGGCGAGGAACACGACCACGTACACCGCCTGGATGGCGAACCCGTGCTGGATGTCCCGCCAGAAGATCGGCTGCCGGAAGAAGTCGATCCAGGCCAGCCAGTAGCGGGTCGGCAGGTACGGCTGTACCGCGCTCGCGGCGTTCAGCGTGACCAGGACCTCGCTGGCGATCAGCGCCGCGAGCGCACCGAGCGCGGCCCCGAGCGCGGAATCAGTGATCGTCGACAAGAACAGGGCGATGGCCGCGACGCCCAGCATGGAAACGCTGATGAACGCCATCGCGCCGAGCACCCGCTCGATGAGCTCGAGGAACGTCAGCGGCGCCCCGGACAGTGACGTGATCGCCGCGCCCGACTGCAGGCCGGCCGTCGGGGCGCCGCCTGCCCCTGGCCCGATCGAGCTGGAGATCCCGCCCGGCGCGACGCCAACCGCCGCCGCCCTGGACGGCCCGAGGATCAAGACGCCCGTGGCGTAGGAGGTCACGGTGACGGCGACGACCGACAGCGTGGTGAAGGCGGTGATCGAGACGAGCTTGGCGATCAGCAGCTTCGTCCGCCCGACCGGGCGAGCCAGCAGGTACCGGAGCGTGCCCGCGGACGCCTCGCCCGCGATCGAGTCCCCCGCGATGAAGGCGACGGCCACCGGCAGGAACACGGGCAGCACCAGGGCCAGCGCCGCGGCCGGGTAAAGCTGTCCCTCATTCAGCACCGCCGACAGGAACGCACTGCCTTGCCCGGGCGGTGGCTCCAGGTGGGTGACCGCGATGAAGATGGCCACGACCAGCGGCAGCGCGCAGATCGTCGCGATCGACATCCAGGTTCGTGGCCGCCGGACCAGCTTGGCCAACTCGACCGCGATCACGGTGCGTCCCCCGGGTCAGCCACCGGAGCTGGGTCAGCTACCGATGAAGGGTCAGCCACCGGAGCTGGGTCAGCTACCGGCGAAGGGTCAGCCGGGGTAGCCGCCGCGGGCGCCCGGGCGCCGAACTGGTCGGCGCCCGCCCCGGTCACGGCCAGCACGATCTCCTCCAGGGCACGGCGCTCCTGCGCCAGCGCGCGGACCGGCACGTCCGCCGCGACCAGCCGGGCATTCAGCTCGGCCGGATCTGCTGACCGGACCACCAGGTCGGCCCCGTCGCGACGCTCAACAAGTCCGTCGAGCAGAGCGACTGCCCGTTCTGGCTCATCGCAAGAGACCAGGACGCGGCCCGTCGGCTTTTGCAGGTCCGCGAGCTGGTCCTGGAGCACCAGCCGGCCGGAGTCGAGCACGCCGACCCGAGTGCACAGCGCCGAGACCTCGGGCAGCAAGTGACTGGACAAGAAGATGGTCACCCCCTCGGCGTTCAGGCGCAGCAGCAGGTCACGCATGTCCCTGATGCCCCGCGGGTCCAGGCCGTTGGTGGGCTCGTCCAGGACGAGCAGCCGGGGGCGGCGCACCAGCGCGGCGGCCAGGCCGAGCCGCTGCCGCATGCCCAGGGAGTACGCGCGGACCGGGCGCCCGTCGATGGCGGCCAGACCCACCTCCTCGAGGGCATCGTCGACCCGGCGACGGCGGGTCCGCCGCGCCGAGTGCGGTCCCGCCGCGTCGAGGAGGCGCAGGTTGGCGCGACCCGACAGGTGCGGGTAGGCCGCTGGCTGCTCGATGAGCGCGCCGATCTCAGGCAGGACGTGGCGGGCGCGCCCCGGGATCGGCTCGCCCAGGACCGAGATCGAGCCGCTGGTGGCGTAGACCAGGCCGAGCAGCATCCGCACCAGCGTGGTCTTGCCGCTGCCATTGGGGCCGAGCAGGCCGTACCTGTCGCCCTCGCGGACGTCCAGGCTGACCTCGCGGACCGCCTCCACCCGGCCGAACCGCTTCGTCAGGTTCTGTGTCGTGATCATCCGCGGGGACCCGGTCTGGCGGCAAGCGTCGCCGCGGCCTGCTCGAGGGTGGCCTCGCTGACCAGGCCGACAAGCAAGATGGTGGGGGAGCGGCAGGAATGGAGGAGGACGAGGCTGATGAGCGGGGCGGCGGCCACGGCACCAAAGCCGTGCGGAAATTTCAGCCGAGCCGCGCCGGCGTTCAGCGCGTCGCTGATCAGCTGCCCGCCGGTGCCGCGACTGAAGGCGAGCACGGCGAACGAGGTCAGCCCGCTGCCGTACACGCCGATCTGCGGAACCGGGGAGCGCTGCCTGGCCAGCCCGGCGAGGCGGTCAGGCAACCGCACGTCGGCCAGGTTGCTCAGGACGCCGGCGAAGTCTCCGGGCGTGGTGCTGGTGAATCCAGTGCCGGGGCCGTGCTGCGGTACCAGCACGGCGTCGTCTGGTGTCCACGGGCCGGCCTGCAGGAACTGGGTCTCAAGCGCCGGGCGCGACGACCCGTGGCCGAAGACCTCCACCAGCAGGGGCAGGCCGGAGGCCGGAGAGGCCCAGATGTCGGCCTGGCTGATCGTGGACGCGGGGCTGGCCGGGCTGATGGCCAGCCCGGCCGCGCTCTGGCCGGCCACCCGGCGGGGCGGCAGCGAGCTCAGCCTCGCTCCCGGCCCGGCCCAGCTGATGAGCCGGATGGCGAGAGCCGAGGGGACCAGGTCGGCCGCCCGGGGCAGCCGGATGTCCTCGGCCCCGTAGATCCCGGTGAGCAGCTGCTCACCGGAGTCCCACACGAAGGTGGTGTCGCCGGCCTGGTAGGTGTCGTTCTCGCCCGCGTCCGACAGCGTGTCGACCCGCCAGCGATCCGGCGACGCCTGCCAGACCCGCATCCGGGTTACCCCGTCGAGCAGCGGAGTCACGCTGGAGAAGGCAGGCAGCGGCGGCAGGCCGAAGCTCGCGTCGCTCTCGGCGTAACCGGAGAACGACATCCGCTGCGAGCCGAGGATGAGGCCCTCAAGCTGCTGCGGCGTGCGCGCGGGCACGCTCGCGGGGACTGCGGCCGCGAGGGCGGGAAGGCAGCAGAGCACGACGACGCCGGTCACTACGACGGCCCAGCGCCATCCGACATGCCAGGTGTGCCCGAGGCGCACCCTCACGACGATACGGTAACTCGGTAAAACGCGGGCCTTTGGGCTCCTTGCGAAGTTCTTTCGACGCCGGCTGTTTCGACGCCGGCTGTTTCGACGCCGGCTGTTTCGACGCGGGCTGTTTCGATGCCGGCGGGACCACAAGGCCGGGGTGGTCGATGACGAGCAGTATGCGCCGCAGCAGGCCAGAAAGCTGCTCCTGCTCGGTGGCATCCAGGGCGGCGAGCAGTCGCTCCTCCTCGGCTCCCTGCTCGTTGAACGCCTCAAGCCAGGCGCGGCGTCCCTCGGCGGTGAGCTCGACGATCACCTTGCGCCGGTCGCCCGCCGACGGCAGGCGGCGGATGAACCCGCGTCGCTCGAGGCCGTCGAGCCGGCCGGTGATCCCGGACGGGGACATGCGCAGCCAGGCGGCGATCTCGCCGGGCGTGGCCCGGTGATCCGGGCCGCAGCCGCCGAGCATGTGCAAGGTGCCGTACTCGTGCGGCTCCAGGCCATGGGCGGTCAGCGTGGCCTGCTTGCTCTGCTGCAGGTGCCGCTTGAGCAACTCCATCCGGGTGATCACGCCCTCGACCACGGGGTTGAGCGTGGGGATCTCCTCGATCCAGTGCTCGATATGGCGATCAACGGAATCCTGCGGCGTCATAGCGTGCAGCATAGCGCAACTGATTCGCTGCCAGATATTTCGTTGACGCATTATCCGGCAGCGAACTAGCATCGGTGTCATGACTCACCCCCTGCGCCAGCGCAACTTCCGCTGGCTGTTCACCGGCCGCATCGTCGACCAGCTCGGCAGCAACATCAGCCCTGCCGCCCTCACCCTCGCGATGGTGAGCGCGACCCACTCATCAGCCGGACTGGCCATCGTGCTGGCCAGCGGGCTACTGCCGCGGGTCATCCTGCTGCCGCTGGGTGGCGTGGTCATCGACCGGCTCGGCGCCCGGCGCGTCGCCCTCGGCGCCGACCTCGTGTCCGGCGTGGCCCAGCTGTCCATCGGCCTGCTGCTGCTCGCCGGTCACGTCAGCGTCCCGCTGATCGCCGCCGCGGCCGCGCTCGGCGGCGCCGCCACCGCGTTCAGCCTGCCCGCCACCATGCCGCTGGTGTCGGGAACCGTGGCCGATGGCGGGCGGCAGGCCGCCAACTCGCTGCTGGCCGTCGCGACCAGCGCGGCCAGCATCGCCGGGCCGGCGCTGGCCGGGGCGCTGATCTTCACCGTCGGCCCGGGCTGGGCGTTCATCGGGGACGCCGCGACGTTCTGGTTCAGCGCCGCCACCCTCGCGCTGATCGAGGTCCGGCGGGTGCAGGTGCCGCGCCAGTCGCTGCGCCGCGACCTGGTGGCCGGGTGGGCCGAAGTCCGTGCCCGCACCTGGTACTGGACCAGCCTGATCGGCCATTCCACCTGGAACTTCGCGATGGGCATGCTGATGACCACCGGCCCGCTCATCGCCGTCACCGAGCTCGGCGGGCGCATCGTCTGGCTGGCCGCACTGCAGGCGTCGGCCATCGGCTACCTGATCGGCTCCCTCATCGCCGGCCGGACCCAGGTGAGCCGGGCCATCCTCGTGGTCGACCTCGGGCTGCTGAGCTTCGTGGCCCCGCTCGCGGCGTTCGCGGTAGGCGCGTCGGCCTGGGTCGTCGTGGGGAGCTACGGGCTAGCGCTGGCGTTCCTCGGCTTCGGCAATCCGGTCTGGGAGACGGTCGTGCAGCAGGAGATCCCGGCCGAGGTGCTGGCTCGGGTCTCTGCCTACGACTGGCTCGTCTCCCTGGCCGCGATGCCGCTCGGCTACGCCCTGGGCCCGCTGCTCACCCGGCACTGGGGCTTCACCTGGCCGCTGCTCGGCACGGCCGCCGCGGTGGGGGTGACGCTCCTGGTGCCGGCCTGCCTGCCCTCGGTGCGGGCCGTCAGGCTCCGCCATGCCGCCCCGGCCAAGCAGCAGGAGGTTCCCGTCTAGCGGCAGGCGGCAAGTCCCGGCTAGAGCGCGGCCCGCGGCCCGCGAGGGCCGGGCCGCGGCGGCCCGCACCCCCGTGACCAGGCAGGACGCCGAGCCTGAAATCGAAGGTTTGTTTGATCTGCGTGTCGCCCGACTGCTAGTATGCGGCATCATCAGCTATCGAACTGGAGGGCGAATGATCGCAGCGGCACCTCTGCCCGGCCCGGATGATCAAGACCTCGAGGACAAGGAGCTGACCTGGCGCCAGCGCCAGATCATCGAGTTCTGGGACGGCCACGTGCGTGGCAACGGATACCCGCCCAGTTACCGGGAGATCGCGGCGGCGGTCGGGCTCGCGAGCACCTCAAGCGTCTCCTATCAAGTCGGGCAGCTAGCGGAGCGGGGGTACGTCAGCCGGGAGGCGCGCCGGTCCCGCGCCGCGGTCCTGCGGGTGCCACGGCCCGCCGCGCCAGTCAACGTCCATGTCCCGCTCGTCGGCCGGATCGCGGCCGGGCAGCCGATCTTGGCGCAAGACGACGTGGAGGACGTGATCTCGCTGCCTGAGCAGCTCGTCGGGAAGGGGGACCTCATCATGCTCCGGGTCGCCGGCGACTCGATGATCAACGCCGCCATCGCCGACGGGGACCTCGTGGTGGTCCGCAGGGAGACCGACGTCTACAACGGCGACATCGTCGCGGCCCGGCTCCCGAGCGAGGCCGACGTCGAGGGCGAGGCGACGGTCAAGACGCTGAAGCGGCTCGACGGCCACGTCTGGCTCATGCCGCAGAACCCGGCCTACGAGCCGATCTTCGGCGACGAGGCACAGATCATCGGCAAGGTCGTCTCGGTGCTGCGCAGGCTCTGACGCCCGCCTCGCCGCGAGCCGCCACCGCAAGCCGCCACCGCAAGCGGGCACCGCAAGCCGGGGCCGCGAAACTCTGTGGCCGCCCCTGATTTCCTCGGGGCCAAAGTCGTGCACTATGCGACCAAGGCACGCAGTGGCCCAGGAGGACGGCATGGACGCAAGGAGCGAGTTCGATCACGTCATCGTGGGCGCGGGGTCGGCCGGGTGCGTGATCGCAAGGCGGCTGGTCGACGCCGGGCGAACGGTCGCGCTCATCGAGGCGGGCGGACCGGATGACAACCCCGCCATCCACGACCCGCTTCGCGCCTGGGAGCTGTGGAACTCCCAGGAGGACTGGGCCTACCTGACCGAGCCGCAGGAGCACGCGCTGAAGACGGAGGTCTGCTGGCCGCGCGGCAAGGTGCTCGGCGGGTCAAGCTGCCTTAACGGCATGATCTACGTTCGCGGCGCCCGCGAGGACTTCGACAACTGGGCTTACAACGGCGCGGCCGGCTGGTCGTATGAGGACGTGCTGCCGTTCTTCCGCAAGTCAGAGGACTTCGAGGACGGCCCGTCCGCGTTCCACGGCGCCGGCGGCCCGCTGCCGGTCGCTCGCAACCACGATCCGAACCCGGCCAGCGTCGCCTTCCTGCAGGCCTGCGCGCAGTACGGGGTGCCGCTTAACGACGATCCCAACGGGGAGACGATCTTCGGGGCCGGCCTGTGCCACCTCACCGTCCGCGGCGGACGCCGGATGAGCGCCTGGACCTGCTTCGTCCGCCCGGTGCTTGACCGCCCGCTGCTCACCGTCATCACCGGCGCCCAGGCGGCCGGCCTGCTGTTCGATGGGGCCGGCCGGGTGGCGGGCGTGCGGCTCACCGAGGGCGGCACCGTTCTTCCCGTCATAACGGGCCCGGACCCGGTCGCACCCTCCGCCGCGCCGTCACGCGTGTGGTCGGCCGGCGACGTCATCGTCAGCGGCGGGGTCATTGGCTCGCCCCAGCTCCTGCTGCTGTCCGGGATCGGCCCGGCCGACGACCTGAGCCTGCTCGGCCTCGACGTCCGCGTCGACCTGCCAGGCGTAGGGGAGAACCTGCACGACCACGCGCTGGCGACCGTCCTGTACGGGGCCGCGCGGGAGATCCCGCCGGGTACCGCGCAGAACCTGGAGGCACACTTCTTCGCGGCCAGTGACCCCGCCATGGTCGCCCCCAACCTGCAGCCGCTCATGTCGCACTTTCCCATGCCGGTCGAGGGCTACCCGGTGCCCGGCTACGGCTGGGGCTATGCCATCGTCGCCGGCATCATCCGCCCGCTGAGCCGGGGCAGGCTGTGGCTCCGGTCCCTCGATCCGGGCCGGGCGCCGGCGCTCGACCCGCACTATCTGCAGGACCCGGCCGACGCCGCGGCGCTGCTCGCCGCCCTGAAGATGTCACGCGAGATTGGCGACGGGGCCGCGCTCAGCGACTGGCGGGCCGCCGAGATCGCCCCAGGGCCAGGCGTCAGGACCGACGCCGACCTGCTCGGCTACGGCAGACGCAACCTCATCACCTACCACCACCAGGTGGGCACCTGCAAGATGGGCATCGACCGGCTCGCGGTGGTCGCCCCGGACCTGCGAGTCCACGGCGTAGCCGGGCTGCGCGTCGCCGACGCCTCGGTCATGCCCACGGTGACGTCAGGCAATACCAACGCCCCGTCGGTCATGATCGGCGAGCGCTGCGCCGACTTCCTGCTGAACGGCTGAGTGCCGCCGCCCCGTCGCGTCACCGGGTATCCCTCGTACCTGTACTCAGGCCAGTTGAGTACCTGGACCGATACGGGTCGCGGCGCGGCGCGCCACCATGTCGTGCATGAGCACGAACTCGACCCGCGCGGGCGTCTGGTGGTTCCTCGCGCTGCTTGCCGCCCTGACGGTGCTGCTTGTCATCTGGGCAACCCGGGCCGTCCATGTGGCGCCGGTGACGCTGCTGACCATCGGGGCGGTCGCGATCGCGCTGTCCTGGCTCGTCGTGCTCGTGCGCACGCCATGGAACCTTTACTTCGCGGCTCGCCGGGCGGCGCTGCAGACCGCTGCTTCGCGTGAGCGCGGCATCGTCGTGCGGCCGGCCGTCGATTCGGAGGCACGGCGAATCTCCCGCTGGATGCTCTGGCTCGCCCTCGGCGGCGGCCACCTGGGCACCGCGCTCGCCGCTGCCGCCATCGCCTTCTTCTCCGGGGACAAGGCGGGCTATTACGTTGCCGGGATCTTCCTGCTCTCGACGACCTTCCGCCCGGCGTCGGCCTTCATGTCTCACGTCCGCCAGCGCATTACCACGCTGAGCCGGGAGAGCACGCTTCCGGCCGAGGACGCCGCCTCGCTCCGCGCGGGACTGCAGGAGGTCACGCGGGACTTCCAGGCCCTGCGGGCGGAGGCTCAGGGGGCTGCGGAGGAACTGCACCGCACCGAGGCCAGGCTGACCGACGCCATCGCCCACAACCGGGCGCTGGTCATGACCGACCTTGAGCGGCTCAAGGCGGGCCTGGAGGCCGTTCGCACCCAGTCCCGGCAGCGCGGCGATGACCTGGAGCACAAGGTTGACCAGCTGGTACGCCGGGTCGAGGCCACCCTGGACGGAATCAGCGACCACGGGGAACTGGCGGCAGGCCTGCGCGCGCTCGTCCGGATGATCAGGTCGGAGTCAGCCTGACGCCTACTGCGAGGTAAGCGCGGAGCCTACTCTGGAGTAGGGAAGAGCGAGCGCCGCTGGAGGAACGATGGCCACCGATTCGCTGACCGTGCCCGTGCCGGGTACTTCCGCTGGCCCGGACGGGCCGGGTCCCGGCTGGCGAGAGGAGGCTCGGTCGGCCGTCCACTGGGGCGTGGCCCACGGCCTGCCCCGGCTCGCCGTCCGTGCCGCCGCCCGCCGGGGAGACCTGCAGGGCCGCCTGATGGTGGCGGCCTCATCAGGGGACCAGGTGTGGGGACTGCTCGAGGAGGCCCGCGCGGCGGGGCCGCTGCAACGGTCACGGTTTGCCTACCTCACGGTCGACCACGCGATCGTGAAGGAGGTCCTGTCCAGCCCCGACTTCCAGTCCGGGCCCCGCCCGGTCCCCTCCGGCCTGCTGGGCCGGGTACTTGACCGGACCGCCCCCCGGGTGCTGCACCCGGTCGAGCCGCCCTCGCTGCTGGTCACCGAGCCGCCGGACCACACGCGCTACCGCAAGCTGGTCACCCGGGTCTTCACCGTGCGGGAGGTGGAGCGGCTGCGGGTCAGGGCGGAGGCCATTGCCCACGAGCTGCTCGACCGGCTTGACCCGGCCGCGCCCGTCGACCTGATCGCCGCGTACTGCGCGCAGCTGCCCGTCACGGTCATCAGCGAGATCCTCGGTGTGCCGCCCGCGCAGCGCCAGTTGGTCCTTGAGATGGGCAGCCGCGGGGCTCCCAGCCTCGACTCCGGCATCGGCTGGCGGCAGTACCGCGAGATGATGTCCGGGCTGCGTGGCTTCACCCGGTGGCTCGACGCCCACGTCGAGCAATTGCGCCGTCAGCCGGGCGAGGACCTGCTGAGCCAGCTGATCGAGGCGCGAGACGAGGAGGGCACCCTCGATGACCGCGAGCTCAAGGCGACCGCCGCCCTCGTGCTCGCCGCCGGGTTCGAGACCACGGTCAACCTGCTCGGCAACGCGATCGCCCTGCTCGACCAGCATCCGGAGCAGCGGATGAGGCTGGCAGCCGAACCCGCGCTATGGCCGAACGCGGTCGATGAGGCGCTGCGGCTCGACCCGCCGGTGCTGATGACCGCCCGGACGTGCGTACGGCCGACCTCGGTCGCCGGAGTTCCGGTGGGCACGGACGCGATCATCGTCACGGCCCTCGCCGGGGCGAACCGCGACCCCCGGGTATTCGTGGACCCGGCCCGCTTCGACGTGGCCCGTCCCAACGCGAAGGATCATGTCTCCTTCTCCGGTGGTCGTCACTACTGCCTCGGTGCGTCGCTGGCCCGCATGGAAGGCGAAGTGGGGCTGCGGGTCCTGGCCGAGCGGTTCCCGGACCTGCGGCTGCTGCCCGGCGCCAGGCGCCGCCCGACCCGCATCCTGCGCGGCCACGAGACCCTGCCCGCCCGCCTGCGCTGACCTCGACCCGGCGATACCGTCCCGGCATGGTGATGGGGGCGGGCACCGCGCCCGCTCCCATCACCGTCCAGCCGGCTTACCGGCTGGCGGTCAGGTCTGGCACCTCGAGGGAGTGCACGACCCGCTCGGTGCTCGCCTCGTGCGCGGCGAGGTCGGCCAGCGCGAGCACGCCCACCGCGATCGCGTCAGCGAAGACGAACCAGGTCAGCAGCGACCCGCTGAAGATCAGGGCCGCGATGAGCGACCACAGGGCGACCAGGGCGATGAGCCCGTGGCCATACCGGTGGGCGGTCTTCGTGGCGAGCGCCGCGCTCGCCGCCGCGATGACGGCGACGCCCGCTGACACGCCGAATGCGGTCCATCCTGCCGTGCCTGACGACCAGGCCATGGCCGCGACGGTCAGGAACGCGCCCGCGATGACGTAAAGGCCGTCGAGCAGGAACCGTGAGCTGAGCCTCATGACTGAGCACCTCCATGACGCTGCCATCCGCAGCGTCTCCCGTGTCCTAAGACGGCGGGTCGTTGGCGGGCACCCAGGGGGTGACCAGACCGGAAGGGTGTCCGTCCGGCTCGTCGGGCGGTCGAGCGACCGCCATTCGTTGTCAGCGTAGAGGGCTAGATCGATATTTCACGGTCGGCTGTCTCGTGGGTCACACTGCCGCGCCGGGCCTCGGGCCGCGGAACGCGGCCCGAGGCCCCGCCTCGCGGCCGGAGCTAGGCGGGCGGCAGCGGCTGCACGGTCAGGTGGTAGTCCTCCAGGATGAGGCCATCGGGCCCGATCAGGATGAACACGCGGGCGGCCCAGTCGACCTCCCCGGCCGGAGTGGCCAGCTGGACGGTGAACTTAAGGATGTCGTCATGCTGGCTCAGGTCGCCGGCCGACCTGACGTCGTACTTGCCCGTGGCCACGAACGCCTCGTAGGCGCGGGCGACGCGATCGGTGAGCTCCTCGTGCCCTCGGTACTTGGTGCCGCCCTCCAGGTACTCGACGCCGTCCGGCGCCCACAGGCTGGCGACGACGCCACGCCGTGTCGCCGCGTCGGGCTCGTTCCACACCGCCATGTAGCGGTCCACCATGCCCCTCGCGGTCGCTGACACGGTCTGTCCAACTGCCTGAGTCATGATCTGCTGTCCTCTCATCGGCTGATCTTGCGTCAAGTCGATGCTCCGGTCTCCCGCTACCGGAGAGTCAAGCGATGCGATCGCTGGGTGCCCCGCCGTGAGCCCGGCTCAGTTCGCGGGCATGACCAGATGAAGGGGAGGTGAACGACATGGCGCCTGACCAGCACCAGCGCGCCCAGGCCGTCCGCGCTGTAGCGCACCGTTTTCGCGCGGCGCTTGAGGGCGGTGGCCTGAGCCTGCCAATTCTGGTCGACTTCCCCAAAGGCGCCTGCGGCGCCGCGAGTCAGCTGCTCGGCCAGTACTTGATCGACTCGGGGCTCGGGGACTGGCGGTATTGCCTGGGATTTCAGTGCGATTCGCTGGCGTCTCACGCGTGGCTGGAAAGGGATGGCCTCACCCTGGACATCACCGCTGACCAGTTCCCCGATGTCGCGGAGCGCGTTCTGCTCACGGCCAAGCCGACCTGGCACCAGGCGAATTTCATCAGGTCAGGAGCCGGCCACGTGGCCGGCCTTGACTGGTACAAGTCATGCGACATGTTCACTGCGGTGGCGACGGCCTACCGCATCCTGAAGCGTCGCGCCGACGGGACCACGTGAAGGACCGGGCGGCCGCCCCGTCCAGGGCCCCCTTTCCCTGGCGGCTCACCTGCCACAGCGTTTGACGTAGCCTTTTCCGGTCGCGAAAGATCGCCTACCTTATCACCGTAGAATTCCTTCCCGACCGGAAAATCATCCGCAGTAATGTCGCTCTCGTCGCCGAACCCTGTTTCCTGGCACTTCACGGTTGAGGGTGTAGTCGTGGTCTGAACCCGCCAGTCTCGAGCAGGCTTCTGGCGATGTAATTGGTGAGGCTGCGGAACCCGAGTGCTGAGCCGCGGAGGTGTTCGAGGCGTCCGTTGATCGCCTCCGTGGGCCCGTTGCTGGTCGGCACGCGAGGACTGCGCGCTCGGGCTCGAGGCGCTGGCCGGTGACGACGAGTCCAAGCTCGTCGAGGCGGCAGAAGGTGCCAGATCGGGGTGGGCGAGCGCATCGGAGCGCTCACCGGCGGTGGCGTCAGGCACGTGGCGGTTCTTTCGGGATGAGCGTGCAGGAGCCTTTCCCTCTAGGACCTCGACATCCATCTGGGACCGCCGCGCCAGCTAGTCATCTGTCGAGGGATCCGCGATCACGGCCGATGGCGGAAGCTGATGCGCATCAGCCGGCTGTCAGCCCAGTCTTCGAGCCGAGTCGGCCGGATGGTGCCGGGGTCGTGGGGCTGATTGAGATCCGCGACGATCTCCGCCAGCACGGCCTGGCGTTCAGCTGAGTTGGTGACAGGCGTGGCCCGTGCAGGCAGATCTGCACGGATCCCGTTCTTGAGGTGGAAGGTGAAGTTGGGATTGGCGAGAAGGTTCGCATGCCAGTCGGTAGCAGCCCCGCCGGCGCCGCTACACAGGTAGGTGATGCCCGCAGCTCGGTAGAAGAAGATCTCGATGCGGCGTGGCCGGCCGGTGCGGCGTCCCAGTGTCGTGATGTCGATGATCCGTTCGCTGGTGCCTGCGGCGGGCGTGATCTCGATGGCTCGCCGGATGTAATCGGGCAGGTGCGACAAGGACGCGTCCCGTACGGAGTCGTTCCATCCGGTCGTGTCTGGGCTGCTCATGCGGTCTCGGTCTGAAGGGCGGGCCTGAGGAGGAGTCCACCGTCGATGACGTACTCCGACCCCGTGATGAACGACGCGTCTGATGACGTGAGGAACAGGAGAAGCCGGGTGACGTCGGTCGGCTCTCCGAGTCGGGGGATGGCGAACGGCTCGGGTGAGTAGAAGTCGGCGATTGCCGCGGTGGCGCCGGCGGCTGGTTCGTGGATGAAGGAGGTCGCGATCACGCCGGGGTGGATGGTGTTCACGCGGATGTGGTCTCGGCCGAGCTCGAGCGCTGCCGTTTGGGTGAGGCCTCGCACGGCCCACTTGCTGGCGACGTACGGCGCGTAGTGCGCCGTGCCGCCCAGGCCCATTGTCGAGGCGATGTTGACGATGGATCCCCCTGTCGCGCGGCGCAGAGCGGGGGCGGCGACCTTGATGCCGAGGAAGGTCCCTGTGAGGTTGATGTCGAGGATGCGCGACCACGTGGCCTGGTCCGTCTTCTCGATCGGCGATGGCGGGTTCTGGACGCCCGCGTTGTTGACGAGCACGTTCAGGGCGCCGAAGGCGCTCTCGGCGGCTAGCACAGCGGCGGACCACGAGCTCTCGTCCGTGACGTCGAGGTGGGTGAAGCGAGCGCGGGTCCCGAGCTCGTCGGCGAGAGCGGCGCCGCGATCGGCGTCGATGTCGCCGATCACCACGTTCGCTCCCTCCGCGTGGAAGGCGCGTACGTGGCTCGATCCCTGGCCACCGGTCCCACCGGTCACGAGCACGCTCTGGTCGTCGAAGCGGCGCATCAGATGTTCCTTCGGTACGTGGGTGACTGACCGGGATCACCAGTGATGGACGGCGGCCAGTGGTGAGCCGGGCGACTCGCCATCCCTTCGACTTTAGGTCGGCGGCAGTGGTGAGTCAAGCCACTCACCTCGTATGCTTGGTCCATGAGCAGGGTAGTGACGACGTATCACCAGCGCGTCGCCCAGGAGAAGCGCGCGCTGATCGTGACGGCCGCGACCGCACTGTTTCTCGAGTTGGGCTACGACCGGACGTCGCTGGCGCGGATCGCAGAGCGCTCGGGCGTTTCGCGGGCCACCTTGTTCAAGCAGTTTCCGAGCAAGGCTGCCCTGTTCGACGCCATCGTGACCGAGTCCTGGTCAACCGCTGACGAGGAGGATCCTCCGCCAGCAGGCAACATCGTTGACGGGCTCAGCACCATCGGTCGCCGCTACGCCAAGCTGTTGAGCCGCGCCCAGATGACCGACCTGTTCCGAATCGTCATTGCCGAGCTGCCGCGATTCCCCGAGCTCGCCAATGCGCAGTTCTCGCACGGGAAGATGCCCTACTTCGAGTCCGTACGCAGCTACCTCCTGGCTGAGCACGAGGCGGGAACGGTGCGGGTCGAGGACGTGGACCTCGCAGCCACCCAGTTCCTGGGCATGATCTCCAACTACGTCTTCTGGCCGACACTCCTAGTGCCGGGCTGGGAGGTGAGCGCCGAACGCGTCGCTCAGGTCGTCGACGAGGCCGTCCGCACCATCGCCGCCCGGTACGCCGCGACTGGACCAGGGCCGTCCACCAACGACTGAGTCCCGCCGACCGCGACAGAGCCCAGCCGCCAAAGGAGCTGATGCCTACGCAATCGAGGCCGTCGGCACCAAGGGCGTTCGCGGGGCATCCCGGGGCGGACGCCGAAGGAGGGAGTCTCGATGTGTTGACCCACCTCGATCAGCCTGGCATCAGCACGGCCCGACAAGAGGTCTCAGCAGCGGGCCCAAACGTGCAAGGCTGCGCTCTCGGGGTGGAAACTCCCAACGACAGCAAGAGGGGTGGCTCTCGTCGCCGAACCCTGTTTCCTACGGCCGGAAGTCTCCGGTGGGCGCCGGGAGCACCGGGGGAATCAGGAACGCGGGCTCGGCTTCGAGGTCGAGGGCAGCCAGCGGGGCGGCCGCGGCCGCGTCGCGGCGGGTCAGCGGCGCGAGGTTCCACTTGTCCTCGATGAGGCGCAGCACCGAGGTGTGGTCGTAGACGGTGGAGTCAACGAAGTCGGGCCGGGCGTAAGGCGAGACGATCACGGCGGGGATCCGGAACCCGAGGCGGTCATAGGCGCGCGACCCGTCGTCGGCATCGCCCAGCTTCGCCAGCTCAGCCCGCACGTAGGGCAGCCGGCTGGCCAGCCAGCGCAGCCACGGCGGCAGGTCAAGCTGCCAGTTGCGGGCGGGTACGTCGTCGGGCGGCACCGCCGCCGGCGGCGGCACGTGGTCGTAGTAGCCGCCGTGCTCGTCGTAGCACCAGATCAGCAGCGTGTCAGGCCAGCCGGGGCCGTGCATCACCGCGTTGATCACGGCGGCGGAGAATGCCTCACCCGCCGCGATGTCCTGCGGGTTTTCCTCGGAGTACGCGCCGAAGTCCGGGTCGACGATGGACACCGCGGGCAGCGTTCCCGCGGCAGCGTCGGCGAAGAACTGCTGGGTTGTCCGCAGGTGCCGGATCGCGCGCGCCAGGCCCAGCGGGTACAGGTCGGCGGTGAACGAGATGTTTCCGCGCACCGCGTTGGTCACGCCCGGCAGCCAGCGCCCCAGCTGCGCCAGGCGGCGCAGCGCTACCAGCCCATCGGTGCCCAGGAACCGCTTGAGCACTACGGCGGACGGGCGGACGTTGTGGTAGTTGACCCACGAGATGTCGTGCGCGGTCAGCAGGTCGAACAGCGTCCCCGCCTCGGGATAGTCGACCATATCCCACGGCAGGTCGTCGATGAGGCCGTGGGCGGTCCCGGCGATCAGGAAGCGGCGATTCGGGAACGTGGGACCAAGGCAGGAGCAGAACCACCGGTCGGCCACGGGGAACGTCCTGGCAAGACCGTGGTAGAACGGCAGGTCCGCCTCTGTCCAGTAGCCCAGTGGGATGGTCGGGTCGCCGTCCTTCACGCAGGCGAACACGCTGGACGCGAAGCCATCGTTGGCGCCTTCCGCGTACTGCATGTGGCTGGCGTGCCAGGCCTGGGTCGGGTTGCCGGTCAGTTGCCCGGTCGAGGTGAAGTGGCGGGCGCTGACGTGCTGCCCGTTCGGCAGGACGTTGCTGACGCTGGGCGCGCCATCCGGGCCAACCGGCAGGCCGTCGCCCCGGCCGGCGATCGTGCCCAGGTAGTTGTCGTAGGAGTGGTTCTCCTGCATGAGGACCACGATGTGCTTGACCTTCGCGACGAGGTCAGTGCCCGGCGGCAGGTCGGGCCGGGGCCGCGTGCCGAATGGGGCCGCCAGTGACCGGCGCTCGATCTGGCGCTTCTCCAGCCCTTCCCACATTCCGCTACCCCCTTCGCGGCAATGATGACACGCTTGCCCGCAAATGGCAGCAGGCACGACGAACCGCCCCCGTGCCCCAGGCGGGCCCGGAGGCGGTTCGCTGGTCCGGAGTCCCTGGGGACGGGCCGGTCCGGCGGCCGGGTGCTCAGAGGTTCGCGCACTCCAGCGGGCGGAAGTAAATCGTCGGCTGGCCCGCCCGGTTCAGGATGTTGCTGCTGTTGCCCTGGTGCAGGTTGAAGTACCAGCCGGAGAACTTCACCGCCGCGACGCCCCTGACGGTGCGGGTCTCGTTCGCGATCACGCCGCGCGAGTTCGCGGTGAAGTCGGTAAACGCGTACACGACGGCGCCCTGCCGCTGGCAGCTTCCGACGTGGATGTGCGCCGCGTGCGCGCCCGGCGTGAGGCCGGCGGCGTTCACCGTGACGGAGATCGTGGCGGCGACCGGGTTGTACACGAGGATGGCACTGCCCGCCTTGATGACCCCGTAGCCGGGCTCAACCCCTCGCACCGGGTAGCTGCCAGGGCCGGTGATGGCCAGGGTCGCGGCGATTACCGGGGTGCCCCGGCCGGCATTGAGTATCACCAGCCGGATGGCCGGGCGGCCCGAGGCCGGCCGCAGGGCGGCGCGCGCCTCGGCCCGGTACGTCGCCGCCCTGGCCGCCGACGATGAGTAGCTCCAGCTGCCCGCCCCGACGGAGTTGGCGGTCAGCGTTCCGATCGCGACCTCGTGGCGGTGGAACACGATGGCGACCCCGTGCCGGGAGCCAGGGGTGAGGCCGTACTCGCTCAGCCGCATCTTCCCGGCGCCGATCATGAGCCGCCCCCGTGGCATCGCGCCCAGGTCGAGCTTCAGGGCCAGCGCCCGCGTCGACGTGCTCGTCGCGGACGTGGCGGTGCCCGGTGCCCGGGCGGTGTGGGCGGCCGTGGGCGATCCGGTAGCCGGTGCCCCGGACGCGGCACCGGCGGGAAGAACCAGGCCCGTGGCGGCGATAGCGCCCGCGACGGCGAAGCCCCCCGCTGTCCTCGCGGCCGAGGCGGCTCGCCCCCGGAAACGGTCGGCGATGATCATGGCAGTGTCCTCTCTGGGTCCCGCGCCCCCGCGCTGTCCCGCCGTCCACTGTGCCGCCCTGGAGCCGCCAGCGGCGGCAGCCTCGCCGGCGAACACTATCTGCAAAATTCGAACTACTAATAGTAGTCAACGACGGTAGTCTGGCCCTCGTCCGCACTCGCCGGCGCCACCACCGGACTCATCCCTGACCCTGGAGGTATCTTCCCGTGCACCTGCTGAGCCTGGTCGCCGTGGACGCCCTGGTGGCAGTCCCCGTAGTCATCTGGGCCGTGGCGATGCGACTGTTCTGGAAGCGCCGCAAGGGGCCGTTCCCTCCGAAGCCCCGAGGGCCGCGCTCGTCCCACGGCGCGCCGGAATAGCGTGCGGGATGCCGAGGTTGGGGCGGGCATGGCGAACGAGGATCTAGGCAGGGTCGGCATCTGGGCACCGCACGCGGGAGTCACCCCGGACAGCGCGAGCGAACTGGAACGGCTGGGCTACTCGACGATCTGGCTGGGTGCCTCGCCCGCCGCCGGGCTGGCGGTTGTCGATCCGCTGCTGGACGCCACCGAGCGGCTCGTGGTCGGCACCAGCATCGTTAACGTGTGGACCGCGCCGGCCAAGACGGTGGCGGAGTCGTTCCGCCGGCTGGAGGCGAAGTACCCAGGGCGGTTCCTGCTCGGCATCGGCGCCGGACACCCGGAAGCCACCACCGAGTACCGCCAGCCCTACCAGGTGCTCGTGGACTACCTCGACGAACTGGACCGGGGCGGCGTGCCGGTGCATCGCCGGGCGCTGGCCGCGCTCGGCCCGCGCGTGCTCGAGCTGGCCCGCACCCGCACGGCGGGCGCACTGCCGTACCTGATCACCCCGGACTACACCCGCGGTGCCCGCCAGCAGCTCGGTCCCGAGTCGCTGCTGGTGGCCGAGCAGAAGGTGGTCCTCGATGACGACCCGCAGCGGGCACGCGAGGTTGGCCGTGCCCGCGTCGGCTTTTACCTGCGGCTGTCGAATTACGTCGCCAACCTCCGCCGGATCGGGTTCGACGAGGATGACCTGACCTTCCCCGGCAGCGACCGGCTCACGGACGCCCTGGCCGTGCACGGCGACGTGGACAAGGTAGCCGCCGGGCTGCGCGCCCACCTGGAGGCCGGGGCGGACCAGGTCGCGATCCAGGTGCTGTCCGCCGACGACGACCTCCTGCCCACCGCGCGGGCGCTGGCCGGGCAGGTCTGACCGACCGCTGGCGATCACGCGGCCGGGCGAGGTGGGTCAGCTGCCGGGTACGCCCGGCGGGGCGGTGTCATCGCCCAGGGCCGCCCAGGCCTGGTCGAACGCGGCCGCGGCGGTATCGCTGCGCCCGGCGGAAACGGCGGCGCTGAATTCCTCCGCTGGCAGCGCGGACTTGATCTGCCTGATGAACCGGCCTTCCGCCTCGGCCACCGTCGGCCACGGCGTCAGGCCGATGGCCCGCACCCCGTCGGCCACTCCTACCAGCCGGGCGGCGAGGTGAGCGTGCTGGCGCTGCAGGGCAAGAGCGGCCAGCGCGACCAGGCACCGGGCCCGGCCCTCGCGGTGGTCAATGTCGGCGTACCGGCGCGCCGCCGCGGCCAGGTGGGGCTGGGCCGAGCCGGGGTCGCCCTCGAGCAGGGCGTCAAGCGCCAGGCCATAGTGCGCCTCGGCCAGCTGGTTGTCGTCGTCAACCGAGCGGGCGACGGCCAGCATTTCCTCGTGCAGGCTCCGCGCCTGAGCCTGGTCACCGTCGATGCTCAGGAACAGGCCTCGATGCGACAGCGCATAGCCGAGGAAGACCGGGTCGCCGGCCTCGCGGGCCACCGCAAGCGCCTCCTTGAACTCACCGTCGGCCGGGCTGCCCGCCGAGTACGGACGCGATACGGCCCGCACCATGACCCAGAGTCCCCAGCGCGGCGGCTCCTCGAGCCGCCTGGCGTCCGGCAAGATCTCGTCGGCCATGGCGCCCAGCCGCCCGAACTCGCCCTGGTCCTGGAGCGCGAACGCCAGCAGCCAGTGCCGGGCCAGCATGTCGACTTCCCCGCGCAATCCCGCCGCCGGCCAGGACTCGATCCGCCTCGACAAGGCTGAGGCCCGTCGCAGGTGCCCACGAACCAGCAGCCAAACCCAGACATCGCCGATCCGCCTCAGCAGCTGGCCCGACGGCCGCTCCCGCTCCGCCGCCCAGCCCAGGACGAGCAGGAGGTTGGGGAACTCGCTGTCGAGCAGGCGCCGGGCCCAGCCCTGGCCGCCGTGCTGTTCGCCCGCCCGCTCCAGGACGCCGAGCAGGTACTTCTCCAGGCGGCTCCTCGTCTGGTCACGGTCATCAAGTCGCTCGGACGCGAAGTAGTGGATCACGTTGAGCAGCCTGAACGCCCGTTCCCCGTCGGGTCGCTCGGCCGGGCTGACCATGTTGTGATCGACCAGAACGGCCAGGCTCTCCGCCGCGGCGACGGCATCGTGCTCGCAGACGGCCTCGGCCGCGTCCGCGGTGAACGGTGCCGCGAAGACAGACAGCTGCGCCAGCATCTTCTTGGCCCCTTCCGGCAGCAGCTGGTAGCTCCACTCGACCGTCCCGAGCATCGTCTGCTGGCGGTCAGGCAGGTCGACCAGGGCACCGGACCGCTGCATGTGCTCATCGAACCGCCGGAGCAGTTGCTGCGGGGTCAGCAGCCGCATCCAGCTCGCGGCGAGCTCAAGGGCCAGCGGCAGGCCATCAAGCCGGCGGCACAGCTCGGCGATCGCATCTGCGTTGTCGCTGGTCAGCTCGAACCCGGGCCTGGCGTCCCTGATCCGGTCAACGAACAATCGGACCGCTGGGGCCTCGTCCTGGGCCTGGCCGGCCGGGAGCAGGCCGAGCGGCTCCACCCGCCATTCCCGCTCGCCCCGCACCCGCAGCACCACCCGGCTGGTGACGAGCAGCCGCATGCGTGGCACTCGCTCCAGGAGCCCGGGCAGCAGCGCCGCCGCCTCGATGACCTGATCAAAGTTGTCGAGCGCGATGAGCACGTGCTTGTCGGCCAGGCGCCGCTCGAGGGTGTCAAGCGGGGCCTCGGCGCCCTGCCTGGTGAATCCCAGCGCGATGGCGATGGCCTCGGGGACCAGCGCGGGGTCGCTGATCGACGACAGGTCGGCGAACGCCACCCCATCCTCCCAGTCGGCGCGCGTTTCCTCGAGCACGGCCAGGGCCAGTCGCGTCTTGCCCACGCCGCCGACGCCGGTGAGCACGACCAGCCGGTGGTCCTCGGCCGACAGCAGGCCGGCTACCTCCGCCACGTCCCGCTCCCGCCCGACGAGACCGGTGACCGGTGCCGGGACCGAGGACCTGCGCTCGGCCCGGGCCGTGTCGCCGAACCTCTCGGTGATCAAGGTGGCCAGGTCGTTGAGCAGCAGCTCCCGCAGTTCCCCGGCGTCCGCGAAGGGCTTGTAGGTCAGGCCGCCCTGGCCCTTGACCTTCTTGAGCATGCGGTCGAGGCCGGGCTCCATGTCCGGGGCCGGGCGCTTGACGTAAAGCAGCCGCGGCATCCGCCCGGCCGTCTGGAGCTCGTCTTCCAGGCCAGAGACGTCGCTGTCCGGCCCGACCCAGCCGTATTTCTGCCAGTAGATGCCGACGAAGACGTCGGACTGGTCAATGAAGGCGTGGTAGACCGCCTGGGCGGGATGCGGGTTCGCCCCGGACTCGAACATGACCGGGGCTAGCCGCAGCTGCTCGATCGCGGCCCGTGCCGCGCCTCGCTCCGCCTCTAGCTCGTGGATCGTCGATGACACGAACACGCGCAGCCGCTGGTCGCGCGTCCTAATGCCCGGGGCCGGGCCAGGGTCACTGCCTGCCATAGTCACTAAGCGTGACACATTGGCCACAGGGTCGTCCTGGCGGGTCGGCCGGGTCACCAGAAATCCGTTGCCTCCGCTCGGCCGCCGTCACTATCCTGGCGTTGCACTCTCAGCAGGCAGAAGGAGGTGGGAGCAGTGGCTAAGACGACATCCACGCGCTCCCCCCTTGCCATGAGAGTGCCGAGGGCCTGACGGGGAGCGTGCTGCTTCCCGGAAGGACCCATTCATGACCAACCTGGTCATTCGCCCGCTCCGCGCGGGCGAGGAACCCCTGTTCGAATCCCTCGATGGCTCAGTTCTCGTCGGCCGCGGCGCCTTCGGTGACCGCTACGCGGACGGCGCCACCCGCGGTGAGTACCGCCCCGAGTGGACGTGGGTGGCGCTGCGCGGCGACACGGTGGTCGCCCGTGCGGCCTGGTGGGCGGGCCCGGGCGATGACGCGCCGCTGGCCCTGGACTGGCTCGACTTCACCGAGCCTGACGCGGCCACGCAGTTGCTGCGCACCGCGCCCCTGCGCACCGAGTACTCCCTCCCGCTCCCGCCCGGCTGGCGCGATTCCCCCGCGGTCGCGCAAGCCGCCCATGCCCGCATCGCGGTGGCCGAGGCCGCGGGCATGACCCCCCTGGTCGAGCGCTACCACTACCGGTGGACGCCTGCGTGCGGCCTGCCCGCCCGGCCCGGCCGCCTGGAGTTCCGTCCCGAGCCTGACGACGCCGTCATGCTCGACGTGTTCAGGCGCGTGCACGAAGGCAGCCTCGACGCGCATGCCCGTCGCACCATCGCCGCATCGGGGGTCGACGCCGCCGCCCAGGAAGACCTGGACCTGCTGCTGTGGATGCCTAGCCCGCGCGCGTGGTGGCGGCTGGCCTACAATCCCGATGGTGACCTCGTCGGTCTTGTCGTGCCCTGCCGCAATCACCACGACCCGGTGGTCGGCTACGTGGCGGTCCTGCCACAGGAGCGTGGCCACGGCTACGCCTACGATCTCCTCGCCGAGGCGACCCACCTCCTGGTCCGCGAGGGCGCGGACCGGATCGTCGCGAACACCGACATCACCAACGCCCCGATGGCGGCGACCTTCGCCCGGGCCGGCTACCCGGTCACCCAGCACCGCGTCGACCTGACCTACTAGCCCGCCAGCGGTGCCGCTCCCGCTCAGCTGAGCGGGAGCGGCACCGCGAGCTCAGGCCCTCGCGTCGCGGCCCAGCGGGCGCAGCTGGGCGCCGCCGGCGTCCGCATCGGCCCGCAGGTGGAGGAACGCGGTGAAGCCTGCCGCCTCGAGCCGGGTGAGCTGGGCCGGGAGCTTGCCGCTGCGGCGGATGACCTCGGTGACATGCCCCTGCTCGCGCAGGCCGCGGGCCGTCGCCAGGGCGTCGGCCGGGTGGACGTCAGCATCGGCGAGGACGGCGACGGCGTTGCGCGCGGGGGTGCTGGCCAGCAGGTCAGTGATGCGCTCGAAGCCGATGGAGAAGCCGCATGCGGGGACGTCGCGGCCCAGCCAGCGGCCGATCATCTTGTCGTACCGGCCGCCGCCGGCCACCGAGCCGCCGAAGCCCGCGGTGACGATCTCGAAGACGTGCCCGGTGTAGTAGCCCATGCCCCGCACCAGCGTCGGGTCGAACTCCCAGCGCAGCGGCCTGGTAGCCGAAAGGCGGTCCAGGCAGGCGGCGGTCGCGGCCAGGTCGGCGATCACATCGCCGCCTATACCCGGCACCGCGTCCGCCAGCGCGTCGGCGATCTTAGCCCCGGGCAGCCCCTGCACGGCGGCGATCATGTCCAGCGCCGTCGCCACGGCCTCCGCGGGGATACCGGTTTCCGTCAGCTCGGCCCGGACGCCATCCCAGCCGATCTTGTCCAGCTTGTCGAGGATGATGAAGAAGGAGGACTGCTCGCCGGCCGGGATCCGGGCCGCCTCGGCCAGCGCGGCCAGGAACCGGCGGTCCGACAGCCGGACGGTGACATCGGCCAGGCCAGCCACCGACAGTGCCTGCGTGGTCGCCTCGATCAGCTCGGCCTCCGCCAGCACGGTCGGCTCGCCGATGATGTCAATGTCGCACTGGTAGAACTGCCGGTAGCGTCCCTTGGCTGGGCGCTCGCCCCGCCACACCGGGCCGACCTGCAGGGACCGGAACGGTGTAGGAAGGCGTGCCTGATTGGCCCCGAAGAACCGGGTCAGCGGGACGGTCAGGTCGTAGCGCAGCCCCAGGTCGACCAGGTCCCGCACCTCCGTGCCCGGCGCGACCTCAGCGGGCAGGCCGCGCTTGAGCACCTGGAAGATGAGCTTCTCGTTGTCACCGCCCTCGCCCGACTGCAGCCGGTCGATGTTCTCCAGGGCCGGGGTCTCGATGCGCTGGTAGCCGTACTGGGAGTAGACCCCGGTGATGGCCGTCAGCACATGATCCCGGACGGCGGTGTCGGCGGGCAGCAAGTCCCGCATCCCCCGGGCCGGGCTGTTGTCGGTCTTCACCAGGTAATCCCTTCATTCGCCAGCGGATGATGTCCGCATGCTCGTATACGCCCATGGTAGAGGGCTGACCGCCCAGGAAAAGCAGGGTGTATTCGCGCGGGCTGGCGGGAGATCAGCCTTAGTCAGCGGTCGTGGTGGTTGGCACAAGCTCTCCTGGCGAGCTGGCGACATCCGCCTGGTCCGATGCCGCCACTCCGGGGATCAGCAGGACCGCCCCGGCCGCGGCCGCGATCAGGCCACCGATAACGACGGTCGGCCGGATGCCGATGGCGAGGACGCCGGCGCTGGCCAGGAGGGTCCCCAGCGGGGTGAGGGAAAGCGAAACCAGCCAGTCGACGGAGGAGACCCGGCCGAGCAAGGTGGGCGGCGTCCGTGCCTGCAGCGCGGTGAACCACACGATGTTGCCGTAGTAAACCAGGGCCCAGGCCAGGCCAAAGAACAGGTCGGCTAGCCACAGCCAGGGAGAGAGGCCCACTCCTACGGTGAGGATCCCGGCCGCGATCCACGCGGCCCACATCGCGGTGACGGGCCGCCGAGGCGTCGGCAGCCGGCCCGCGATGACCGATGCGAGCGCGCCGCCACAGCCGATCGCCGCGACCATGATGCCGAACGCGACTGAGCCGCTGTGGAAGGCGTCCTGCACGAGGAGCGGCGCCAGCAGGGTTGATGGGACGAAGCAGGCCAGGTTGGCCAGGCCGAGCGCCAGCATGCTCCACCACAGCCAGGGCTGGCTCCGGCAGTACCGCAGGCCCTCGGCCATCCCCCGGGTGAGCCGCTCCTTGGCCGCCTTCACCTCGGTGATGTTCCGCATTGCCGCCAGGCAGGCGGCGCTGACCACGAAGGTCGCGGCGTCGATGCCGAACGCCCAGGCCGAGCCGATGGCGGCTACCAGGAGGCCGCCCACGATGGGGCCAACGAGGAACTGCGCCAGCGACTCGCTGAGCGAGGACAGCGAGTTCGCCGGCATCAGTAGGTCTTCCGGCAGCAGGTCCCGGACGATCGCGGTCGACGCGGGCCGGAAGAACGCGCTGGCGCCCCCGAGGACGACCGCCAGGATGAGGAACGTCCACAGTCGCTCGGCCCGGGTGACCACGAGGACGGTGAGGACGGCTAGTACCAGCCCGCACGTCATGTCAGAGGCGAGCATGACCGCGCGACGAGAAAGCCGGTCCACCACCGTGCCGCCGATCAGCAGCAAGATGATCGAAGGTATCGTGCGGGCTATAAAGACGAGGGCAAGGTCCAGCGGGCTGTGAGTGAACCGGAGGACCACGAGCGGCAGGGCGATCGTGAACATGCCGTTGCCCGCGACGGAAACGGTCTGGCCGATCCATAGCAGCGTGAAGTTGCGGCTGCGCAGCGGTGCCAGCCCGGCGCGTGAAAGCTTTCCCGCGGACATGGGTCTCCCGTCCCTGTCTTCGTTCATGGTGGCTGGTTCCGCGCCGCGCGGAAGCGGCCCGCGTGCGAGACGTGGCGTTCTCTCACGCGGGCCGTACGTGGTGCTCAGCGGCAGGTCAGCCGCAGATAATGATGGGTGCCTGGCGGATCTCCGTGCCGTCAGGGAGGTTGCCGAAGTAAATGACGGGTGCCTGGCGGATCTCGCCGCCGTCGGGCAGGTCGGCGAAGTGAATGACGGGTGCCTGGCGGATCTCCGTGCCGTCAGGGAGGCTCCCGCAGCTAATGGCCGGCGTCTGGCGGATCTCGCTGCCGTCGGGCAGGTCGCCGCAGTAGATGACGGGTGCCTGGCGGATCTCGGTGCCGTCGGGGAGGCTGCCGCAGTAGATGGCGGGTGCCCGGCGGATTTCGGTGCCGTCGGGCAGGGGAGCGCCGTTTACTCGGGGGATTGCTTGGTAGCCAATAGCGTGGCGGTTCGCGCCTACCGTGCGTGGGATGAATGCCCTCATATCGAGGGATGGTTTAATTACTTGATTAATATTAGGTAAATAAAAGTTAAATATGAGGTTGATTTCAAATTAACGTTCAGTAAACTTGATAATAATGTTAACTGTTGCGACATGATTCCGTTATGTCATTCAGTGATTCTGTTTCTTGGTTTTTATGTACTGATGTGGCCTGGTGTCCGTTTGCCTGGTAAATAAGCGGCTGAAGGTTCCCCGTGGTGGTGATGGTGGTGATGATGCACTCGGTGCCGTGCCACCCCGGCTCGGTAAGTGGCACGGGCTAACGGGATCGTTTTCAATCACTACGCTTAGCTTCCGGGTATCTCGACTAAATCAGCCGTGACGACATCGTTATCGAACGATAGGTACCTCAGGCCACTCTCGTTGCTCTTCGCGTGTGGAGAGCCGATGGCCTCAGTACCCTGCTGGGCAGTCGGCCGGAGCGTAACACGTGCCGAATTCCGGAGGCAGTTCAATGCAAGCAATGCAGAAGTGCTTTATCACTCCGCGTGATGGTGCGGGGTTGGCTCGGCCGGATGGAGAAGAAGAGTCAGCCGCCGGGCGAACGCTGCACGCGCACCCGGAAATCCTCGCCCGGCACGGCGGGCGGGTGCTCGACCCAGACGACGCGCCGATCGCGGGCGGATGGCCCGCGCCGCAATCGACGGTCTACCGGGCGCGAACCCTGCTGCTGCCGCCCGACCTCGTCGCGGAGGCCAATCTCGGCGCCCTGAACGAGGTTCTTGACCGGGCTGGGATGCGCCTGATTCCGCCCCCGCCTGTCAGCCACGCGGCCGGCAGCGTAGCGGCTCGGATGCCCAGGGCCGTGGCGCTCGCCCCCGTGGAGTCCGATGGCGTGTCTTCCCCGGGGGCCGTGGATGCCTGGCGGGCGCTGACCGCACTGCGTGCGGCCAGAAGCCTGGACGAGGCAGATGTCCGGCGGATCTCCCTTGAGCATCTTCTGGTCGGCGCGGCGATCACTGGTGACCCCGTAGTCGTCTGCGGAGGGGTGGAGAGCGCACCTGATTTCCCCTCCGCGGCGATCGACGAGTCCTACCTGTACCGCGGGGGAAGCGCCAGGACTCCCATCGAGGTCGCCCTGCCGGCGCCACACCGCAAGACCGAGGCCGAGTGCGTGGCGCTGTACGGGCGGCGCCCGGTGATCGCGGTGCTCGACACGGGGGTCCGCGTCCACCCCTGGCTCGACGTGGCGATCGGCCCTGACGGTGGCGACCCAGCCAAGCCCAACGGCTACGCGACGGAAAGGGACGGCTTCGTCCAGGTCGACCAGCACCTGCAGGACGTCATCTACGACAACGGCGGTGACTATCCAGGACCAGGCGGCGGCTGGCGGCTCATCAGGTACCCGTGGGACGCCCCGGACCCCTCGGACGCGATCATCCGCCCGGTCGACTCGCACCTGGGGCACGGCTCGTTCGTCGGCGGGGTCATCCGGCAGGTCGTGCCGGACGCGACCCTGCTCAGCATCCGCATCATGCGCAGCGACGGCGTCGTACCCGAAGGCGACCTGCTGGTCGCCCTCGCCCTGATCGCCGACCGGGTGGCCGCGGCGCAGGCCACCGGCGACCCCATGGGCATGATCGACGCCGTCTCGCTGTCACTCGGCTACTTCAGCGATTCCGCCGCCGATGTCGCCTACACCTCGGCCCTGCGGCAAGTGATCGATGAACTGCTGGACATGGGCGTCCTGGTCGTCGCGGCGGCCGGAAACTACACGACGAGGCGCCGGTACTACCCGGCCGCCTTCGCCGGCGACCCCTCCGCCGCTGGGCGGATACCGCTGGTGAGCGTGGGAGCACTGAACCCGAATGGCACGCCGGCCGCGTTCAGCGATGGCGGTTCCTGGGTGCATGGCTGGGCCAGGGGCGCGGCCATGGTGAGCACGTTCCCCGTGGACGTGAACGGGCCGCTGAGCGCGGACGTGGCCAACGCCGCCGCGCAAGGGCTTGACCCTGATGACTACACCGGCGGCTTTGCCGCCTGGAGCGGCACGTCGTTCTCGGCTCCAGCCATGGCGGCCCAGCTGGTGGCGGCGATGATCGAGCCCCTGCGGGGACCGGCGCCCGATCCGGCGCTGCGGCTTGATGTCCCGGGAGCCAAGGCCGCCATCCAGCGCGCCGAGGCAGCCGTGCGGCAGCTTCGTCTTCCAGCATGACGATAACCGTTAAAGGGGTGCTGCCAGTGGCCGAGGCCAGCGAGGACGAGCATCGCGCGCGCATCACCAGCCTGGTGAATGCTGCCCGCGCCGGACGTCCCGAGGCGTTCGACGGGCTGATTACCGAGTTCACCCCGATGCTGTGGCAGGTCGCGCGGTCGACCGGGCTCAGTCGGCCGGACGCTGAAGACGTGGTCCAGACCGCCTGGCTGAACCTGCTGTCACATCTCGACAGGATCCACACGCCTGCCTCCCTCACCTCCTGGCTGGTCACCACCACCAAGAGGGAGGCCTGGCGGGTACGCAAGGCGGGCAACCGGCAAACTCCCGAGGACCCGGATGTGCTCGTCTCCATCCCCGACCAGACCGATGGGTCCGAGGAACGCGTGATCCTGGCCGATGAGCATCAGCACCTCAGGAAGGCATTCCTCACCCTGGAACCGCGATGCCAGGAGCTGCTCAGGATCGTCGCCTTCGTGCCTCGTCCCGATTACTCGGAGATGGCCATCCGCCTGGGCATGGCCCGCGGCAGCGTCGGGCCGACCAGGGGCCGCTGCCTGGAGAAGCTGCGCGCCGCGCTGGGCGAGGGCGGTGGCGGGCAATGATCCCCGACGAGGCCAGCCTGCTCGCCACCGTCCGTGAGCTGTTTGCCGTGACCGATCCGATGCCCGCGGACCTGACCGAGCGCATCCGGTTCTCCTTCGCGCTGCGACAACTGAACGCCGAGGTCGCGCGCGTGGTGCGGGTGGATGAGACCGGTGTGGCCGTGCGTGGCACCGAGGAGAGCCGCACGATCACCTTCGACAGCGACAGCCTGACGATCATGATCAGGATCGATTCGAACTCAGGCGAGTCCGTGCGGGTGGACGGCTGGCTCGCCCCGGCGCAGAACCGGCGCGTGGAAATGCGGATGACAGAGGCTTCGCTCGAGGTGATGGCGGACGGGGCCGGCCGTTTCGTCTTCCCCGCCGTGCCCCGCGGAAGCGCCCGCGTTGTCGTCCACCCGCCTGACAGCTCTGAGGCCGGTGCCACCGATGGCGAACGGGCGGGGACGGCCAAGTCGGTCATGACTCCGGCGCTGATCCTGTTAGTTTCTGGCTTAGTTAGGAGGCGGGTGACCACAGCGCTGCGGTTGGCGCAGGCCGCTCATGAAGGCGGGCTCCGGGCGATTAACGCTAATCGTCCGGAGGCGGCCGGGCGCCTCATGCGCGAAGGGCTGACGCGACTAGGATGGCGCCAGCGAGCGAGCGGGGAATCTGAGGACGTCCTGCCAGAGCATCAGGCGCTCGCGGCTCGGCTGCTCATGAGCCTGGCCTTTGTTGAGGCCGAGCAAGGCCGCGCGAGAGACGGCCTTCGGCTGCTGAGCCGTGCGCAGCCGCTCGCCGCACCTGCTGACCAGGGAATCTTCCTGATGCAGCGCGGACTGGTGCTGCTGCGCGCTGGCCAGTGGCAGGACGCGCTCGCCCAGCTCGTCGCCGCCGAGCCACTGGTGAAAAGCGACCCGTTCAGGCTCGTGGGGACCTTGATGAACCGTGGCGTGCTGTACCTGAACACCGGCAACGTGCGCCGTGCGCGCTGGGATTTCGTCCGGTCCCGCGATATCGCCCATGAGGCGAACCTCGAGCTCCTCGTGGCCATGGCCACACATAACCTGGGCTACTGCGACCTGCTCGACGGAGATATTCCAGCGGCACTGCACCTGTTCGAAATGGCGGCAAGCGATTACCGGCGCATCGCCCCCGGTCAGTTGCCAAACCTGGAGACCGACCGGGCGAGGGCGCTTTTGGCGGTGGGCTTGGCTGACGAGGCCGCCAGCGAGTTGGAGAGCGCGATCGCGGCACTCCGCAGGCTGCGGTCGAACCAGTACCGTGCTGAAGCGGAGCTGGACCGGGCTGGGGCCGCGCTTGCCACCGGCGACGCGGCGGCCGCCCGGCGCTGGTCGGCCGCGGCGATCCGTCGATTCCGGGCACGCGGCAACGACGCCTGGGCGGCGCTAGCCGAGCTCACCCGGCTGCGGGCAGCGGCATTGGCGCGGCAGCCCAGCCCGCTAGGCAGCGGGCAGGCAACCGAGGGTGGGGGACAGGCAACCGCAGGCGGCACTGGCGCCAGGACGGTCCGCGGCTACACCCCGGCCAGGCTGGCGGCTGAGGCGCGGCAACTGGCCGTCCGGCTCCGGGAGCACCGGCTCCGCGCGGACGCGGCGCACGCCGAGCTCATCGCGGCGCGCGCCTTCATCGCCGTGGGCCGCTATGACGACGCGGCCCGTAGCCTCGGCCGGGCGGGCAGCCGCGGCCTCCCACTCCACGTCACCCTGTTGCGTCGCCTCACTCGAGCCGAGCTGGCCATCGCCAGTGGCCGCGCGACCGGCACCGCGGCGGCAGGAAAGACCGGAAAGGCCAGCCCGTCCACGAAGGCCAGCCCGTCCACCAGGGCTGCCCTCACCGAATTGCGGGCGGGCCTGGCGGCGCTGCACGAAAGACGTGGCCAGCTCGGCAGCTTCGAGCTGCAGGCAGGAACGGCCGCGCTAGGGACGGAGCTGGCCGACCTCGGGCTCCGCCTCGTGCTCGAGCAGGGCACCCCTGGCCAGGTGTTCGCGTGGTTGGAGCGCTCCCGCGCCCAGGCATTCCTGGTCCGCCCGGTCCGCCCGCCCAACGATCCCGATGAGACCGCTGCCCTCGCCGAGCTCCGCCAGCTCAGCATGCTCATGCGGACGGCGGAGCTGAACGGCTCGTCCGGTCCCAAGAACGCCACCGCTCGCCATGCCGAGCTGCAGCGGCAGGTCCGCCAGCACCGAAGGCAGTCTGGCGGACACGGAAGCGCGATCGATCCGGCCACCCCCGCGCAGGTAGGAGACGCCCTGGCCGACAGCGGCCAGGTTCTCGCCGGCATCCTCGTCCATGACGACCGGATGCTCGCGATCACGATGCGCGGCCACGCGGTCAGGCTGGTCCCCTTGGGAGACTTTGCCCGGGCGGCCGAGGCGGCCCGTCGGCTGACCGCCGACCTTGACGCTCTCGCCGGGCGTAACCTTCCGGGCCGCCTCGAGGCGGTGATCAGGGATTCGGTCCGCCATCAGACGCAGCTCCTGGACGCGGAGGTCATCGCACCTCTCGCGCCGGTCGTCAGGGACGACGGCCTGGTGATCGTCCCGGTCGGGGAGCTGGGCAGCGTTCCCTGGTCGATGCTCCCGACCCTGCGGGGCCGTCCCGTCACGGTCAGCCCGTCGGCATCCTCCTGGCTGGCCGCCTGGCACGCGTCAACCCGCCCAGCCAGGCCGGCCAGCGCCGCCGTGCGGCCGGCGCCACCGGCCCCGGGGCCGGCCGGCGCGCCCGTGCTCGTCGCGGGACCCGACCTGGCTAACGCGATACCTGAGGTGACCAAGCTTGCCGTCATCTACCCGGGCAGCCATCCGCTGGCAGGCGCCGACGCGACCGTCGAGGCCACGCTGCGCTCGCTTGACGGCGCCCCGCTCGCCCACCTGGCGGTGCACGGCCACCATGACCGCGACAACGTCCTGTTCTCCAGCCTCGACCTCGCCGATGGCCCGCTGATGGCCTACGACGTCCAGCGGCTGGCGACCGCCCCCCGGCAGGTGGTGCTGTCCGCCTGCGACGTGGGCCGGTCCGTCGTCCGCCCCGGGGAAGAGGTCCTCGGCTTCACCGCGGCCCTGCTGCACATCGGCACCGCCACGGTCATCTCGAGCGTGACCCGCGTCGCCGACGACATCACCCCCGGCATCATGACGGCCTACCATCGAGCCCTGCGCGCTGGCACCCGTCCAGCGGAGGCCCTGGCCGTCGCCTGCGCCGGGGAGCCACTGTCCCCCTTCGTTTGCTTCGGGGCCGGCTAATCGCGAATGAGACCGGGCCCACAGCATGACGCAAAGTAGTTGAAATATCACTGTATCTGAGCCTGTGTCCCCCCCTCTCTACGAGTGTCGGGGAAAGGCTGACCCTCAACCTCTCGGGGGCCGGGTTAGCCGGGGGGCGACGGCGGCGCGGGCGCTACCGGGGAGTGCGCCCGCGTCGCTCCCATCAACAGCAACATAAATGTGCAGGGCTGTTCAAAGCAGGCGTTGTGGGACAGAATCTGCCCATGACCACGATGGAGTGGCGCGAAGCGCCCCGGGATGTGGCGGCCGAGCGCGCGGCCGTACTGGCGGAGGCGGGGGAGTCGACCCTGCTCACGGCGTTCGAGCAGACCGCGACGGACCATGCCGAGCGTGCAGCGCACACGTGGTGGGACGCCGATGGCACCCGGCAGGTACTGACCTACCAGCAGGTCAGGGAGCAGACCGGGGACGCGGCGCTCGGCCTGGCGGAGATCGGCCTGCGGCCCGGCGAGTTCGCGGTGATCTGGTCGGGCAACCGGTCCGAGGCGACGATCGCCGACTACGCGGTGATGCACGCCCGTGGCGTGCCCGTGTTCCTTTACAACACCCTCGCGCCCGAGCAGGCGGCCTACATCACCGGCCACTGCGAGGCGTCCGTCGCGATCGTCGGCGATTCCTCCTACCTGGACAAGCTGCTGGCCATCAAGGACCAGCTGCCGGCGCTGCGCCACATCATTCTCCTTGAGGGCAGCCACCCCGACGCGGTGACCTGGAAGGATGTGCTCGCCCGGGGCCAGGCCGCGGGTGAGAAGGACCCGGCGGCCTTCGACGTGATGTGGCGGCAGGTCGCCTCGGGCGACCTGGCCACGCTGATCTACACCTCCGGCACCACGGGGCAGCCCAAGGGCGTGATGATCACCCACCACAACGCCCGCTGCTATCAGGCCGCCGTGGAGCGAGTGCTGCCCGCGGCCAAGCGCGGTGACGCCAGCGGCGTCACCCGAGCCGTGTCATACCTGCCGATGGCGCATATCACCGGCCGCAGCGCCGATCACTGGGGCTCCATGGCCGCCTCGACTACCGTGGCCTACTGCCCCGACCAGCTCAAGGTGTTCGAGGTCGCGGCCAAGGCCCGGCCAACCTACTTCTTCGGCATCCCGCGCGTCTGGGAGAAGCTGCACACCGCGATCCGGGCCGGGCTGGCCGAGCTGGGCCTGCCCGACGCCAGCGCGCAGAGCCTCGCGCCATTGCCAGACGAGATCAAGACCGCCGTCCTCGCTAAGGCCGGCCTGGATGACTGCAAGCTGGCCACGAGCGGGTCCGCCCCGCTCGACCCGGAAATCATCGCGTTCTTCCGCGCGCTCGGCCTGCCGCTGTCCGAGGGCTGGGGGATGAGCGAGCTGTCCAACGCCGCCACCATCTCCCCGCCTGAGGCGGCGCGCGTCGGCACCGTCGGCACGCTCCTGCCCGGCATGGAGGCCCGGATCGCCGACGACGGGGAGATACTCATCCGCGGCCCGCTCGTCATGAAGGGCTATTACAAGGATGCAGAACGGACAGCCGACTCCGTTGACCAGGAAGGCTGGATGCACACCGGGGACATCGGGGCGCTTGACGAAGGCGGCTACCTGCGGATTACCGATCGCAAGAAGGAACTGATCATCACCTCGGGCGGCAAGAACATCTCACCCGCCCTGGTGGAGTACGAGCTGCAGCGCCACCCGCTGATCGGGCAGGCCTGCGCGATCGGCGACCGCCGCAATTACGTGACCGCCCTCCTGGTACTGGACCTGGAGGCGGCGCGCGGGTGGGCCGAGCGGCAGGGGATCGTTCTGCCTGGGATGGCTGAGGCGGCTACGGACCCCAGCGTGCTCGCGGAGGTCGAGCGGGGCGTGGCGGAGGCCAATAGCCACCTGGCGCGGGTCGAGCAGGTCCGGCGGTGGAAGGTGCTGCCCGCCGAGTGGACGCCAGCGACGGGGGAGCTGACCCCGACCCAGAAGAAGCGCCGTCGGGTGATCACCGAGCGCTATGCGGCTGAGATCGATACGTTGTACAGCTGACGGCAAGGGCCATTGGCGGCCAATATCATGGGCGAGTGACTACTGGACAGCAGCTACGGCTTTACAACTCGCTAGGACGGCGCCTTGAGGACTTCACGCCGTCCGAGAGCCCTGTGGGCCTGTATACCTGCGGGCCAACGGTTTACCACTACGCCCACCTGGGCAACATGCGGGCCTACGTCTTCGCCGACACGCTGCGCCGGGCGCTGCGCTGGAAGGGCATCGACGTCAGGCACGTCGTGAACATTACCGACGTGGGGCACGCGGTCGCCGACTCCGACACCGGCGAGGACAAGCTCGAGGTCGCCGCGGCCCGTGAGCTCCGTTCGGTCGAGGAGATCGCCGAGCACTACACGGAGGCGTTCTTCGCGGACGGGGCCACGCTCAACGTGCTGCCCGCGGACGTGTACCCGCGGGCCACGGCGTACGTGCCCCAGATGATCGAGTTCGCGGCCCGGCTGGAAGAGCTCGGGTACGCGTACCTGCTGCCTTCTGGCCTGTACTTCGACAGCTCGAAGTCGCCGGGGTACGGGACGCTGGCCCTGCTCGACATCGAGGGCGAGCGGGAAGGGGAGCGGGTCGAGGTCGTCGAGGGCCGGCGGCACAAGGCCGACTTCGCGCTGTGGCGCACCGAGGAGCCGGGCAAGCGCCGGCTGATGCGGTGGAGCTCCCCCTGGGGCTGGGGCGCGCCCGGGTGGCACCTGGAATGCTCGGTGATGTCGATGGAGCTGCTCGGCGAGCACTTCGACATCCACACCGGCGGGATCGACCACCGCCAGCTGCACCACGTCAACGAGATCGCCCAGAGCGAGGCCTATCTTTCCGGCCCCCCGGGCAAGTCCGACGGGCGGCCGTGGGTGCGGTTCTGGCTCCACAACGAGTTCGTCACGATCGACGGGTCGAAGATGGCGAAGTCCGCCGGCCCGGTGCCCCGGCTGGCCGACCTCGCCGCGGCCGGGGTGCACCCGATGGCCTACCGGCTGTTCCTGCTGGGCGGCCACTACCGGTCGCAGCTGGACTTCACGCTTGAGGCGGTTGAGTCGGCGCAGGCGACGCTGCGACGGCTGGTGGCCAGGGCAGAGCACCTGCGCCCGCTGCCTGAGGTGCCGACGCTGCACGCGGCGCTGGCCCTAGCGGGCGATGACTCCGTGGCCGGGGCGTACCTGGACCAGATCGACGCGGCGATCTCGGCCGACCTGGCTACGCCGAGGATCCTGGCTCTGCTGCAGGAGTCGCTGCGCGACCCGGCCCTGTCAGAGCCGGGCCAGCGCCTCGTCGTCGCGGTGGCCGACGCCCTGCTCGGCCTGCGGCTTGGCCAGCTGGAACTGCGCGAGGTCGAGGGCCGCGCCGCAGTCTCCGACCTGTCGGCCGATGAGGTGTCGGCGATCGAGAAGCTGATCGCCGAGCGGACCGCGGCCCGCGCGGCGCGCGACTGGTCCCGCGCCGACGAGATCCGCTCCGAGCTCGACGCGCTCGGCGTGCAGGTCACCGACACCCCGGCCGGTCCCGCCTGGGAGCTTCGCTAGCTCCGGGCAGGCTCAGGAACCGGTATCGCCGTACCTGCCAGAGCTGGCTGAACGGCGAAAGGGGGCAACTCCGCTAGGCCGTTAGCTCGCGCTCGAGTGGCGTACGGAATCGCGGCGTGACCCGGGACTGGCCCAGCCACGACTGCAGGCGCGATGCCTCGGAGGTCACGGCGGCCGCGGCGTCGGCGCCGACGTCCTCAAGGAGCCGGAACACGATCTCGCCCGACGCTCGCTGTGCCCAGCCGCCCACCACCCGGCCGTCCCACCAGACGGTCGGGCCAATGTTGCCGGTCCGGTCGAAGAGCAATGCCTTGTGCGGCCCCAGGAACCACTCGCGTGACTGCCAGCCCATCGGCGTGGGGTCGAGCCCGGGCAGCAGCGCGGCCCACGGTGGGGCCTCAGGCACGTCCTCCAGGTCGGTATCCAGGGCCACCCCCGGCTGGCCGTCGAGGTCAACCTCAGCCACCGGCAGCGCCTTCAGCGTGGCCTTGACCTGTGTACCCGTCCATCCAGTCCACCACTGAAGGTCGGCTGCGGGCGCCGGGCCGAACGCCAGCAGCCATCGCCGCGCCAGGTCCGCCCGCGCCGCCCCGGCGTCCAGTGCCGTCTGGTGCAGCCCCGGCAGCCACGATTCCGCCGGGAACCAGTCGAACTGCCCGGAGGACCAGCCACCGCGCCGGTGGCCCCGGACGATCAGGCCCTCGGCCGACAGCAGCGTCAGCACCCGGCTGGTGATGTTGACGGCCGCCGGGCCGCCATACTCCTTGCCCGGCGCGGCGAACAGCTGGGTGCGCAGCCGGGGCTCGTCCGCCGCGAGCTCGGCCCCCGACGCACTGCCCCGGGTCGCCAGCGCCGCCAGCGTGCCCGCGCCGGCCTCCCGCAGCCACGGGGCCGGGTCCGCCCCGCCGATCGCGCTCGTCCCGCCAGGACCGGACCGGGCAAGGTCACCCTCCAGCCGCCGTCGTAGCCGCGCCGCGACATCGTCGCTGCAGGCCCGCTGGACGACCGGTGCCAGCGGAGCCGCGACCACGAACATGGTCCGTCGCATGCCGAGCATCCGAATCATCAAGCGGTCGTCGTACAGCGCCTCGTCCACCTCGGCGACGCCCGCCTCGCGCGTCCGTGCCCAGGCCGACAGGTACACGGTCAGCGGGTCAGTGGCGTGCAGCGCGATCATGGCGCCGGCCGCCTCGGTGACGGATTGAGCGGGCACGGCGAGGCGATGCCGGGTCGCGAGCCTGGCTCGCCGCTGGGCCACGCCGACCCGGTATGTCATGCCCGGGTCCCGGTCACGACCGTCGCGCCCATCTCGTCCTCGCCCTGCACACCCGGCCTCAGGCCAGCTGAGCTCATCGCGTCCGCCATCAGGCCCGCCTGCCGCTCGCTGGTCTCCACCAGCAGCGTGCCGCCCGGTGCTAGCCAGCAGGGAGCCTGTTCGGCGACCCGCCGCAAGGTCGCGAGCCCGTCGGCGCCGCCGTCGAGCGCCATCGGCGCCTCATGGTCGCGGGCCTCCGGCGGCATGAACGCCATCTCGCCGGTCGGCACGTACGGGGCGTTGCAGATCAGGATGCCGACGCCTCCCCTGAGCCGCGCGGGCAGCGGGGTGAACAGGTCGCCCTCGTGCACGTGGCCGCCGACGGGCTCCACGTTCCGCCGGGCGCACGCGACGGCCACCGGGTCGAGCTCGGCGGCGTGCAACTCAGCCGCGCCGAGGTCGGCCAGCCCGGCAGGCGCTGGCCTTTCTCGTGCCGCCAGCCGCGTGGCCACCGCCAGCCCCAGGGCCCCGGTCCCGCAGCACAGGTCAACGATGACGGCGCCATCACCGCGCGGGCCAGCGGCCGCCACCTCAACAAGGAACTCGCTGCGCCGCCGGGGCACGAACACCCCTGGGTCGACGAGGATACGCAGCCCGCAGAATTCGGCCCAGCCGACGACCTGCTCAAGCGGCAGGCCCTCCACCCGCCGGGCGACCATCGCATCAAGCTCCTGAGACGAGCTGGCCGAGGACTCGAGGATGGCCGCTTCCTCCTCGGCGAACACGCACCCAGCCCCTCGGAGCCGGTCCACGATCGCCGACGACGGCCCTATCACGCTAGGCCGGACCGACGGCGCTGACATGGATGACGGCGGTGCCCTCTTCATCGGAGGCGGGCAGGTCGACCAGCGCGGAGATGCCCCAGTCGTGGTCACCGGCCGGGTCGTCGAAGATCTGCCGGACCGTCCACTCGCCGGGTCCCTCGCTGATGACCAGCATCCCGGGGCCGCGCGCGTCGGGGCCGGTTCCGATCTCGTCGTACTCCTCGAAGTACTCCTCGATCGCTTCCTTCCAGTCACGGGAACGCCAGCCATCGGCCCCGTCAAGCTCGCCAAGCTCGTCGTAATGCCGCAGCGCGGCCAGGGTGACCCGGCGGAACATGGCGTTACGCACCAGGACCCTGAACGCGCGGGCGTTGGCGGTGACGCCCTTCGCCGCGCCGGTGGGAGCCTGGGCCAGGCGGTCGTCTTCCTCTGGGTGGGTCAGCTTTTCCCACTCATCGATCAGCGAGGAGTCGACCTGGCGGATGAGCTCGCCCAGCCACTCGATGATGTCCTCAAGGTCGTCGGTCACCGCGTCCATCGGGACCGTCTGCCGCAGCGCACGGTAGGCGTCGGCCAGGTAGCGCAGCACGATGCCCTCCGACCGGGGCAGGCTGTAGTAGCCGACGTACTCGGGGAACGTCATGGCCCGCTCGTACATGTCGCGCACGACGGACTTGGGGGACAGCTCGTAGTCGGCGACCCAGGGGTGCCCGCCCCGGTAGATCTCGTAGGCGGCGGTCAGCAGCTCTTCAAGCGGCTTAGGCCAGGTGACGTTGTCGAGCAGTTCAAGGCGCGTCTCATAGTCGATGCCCTCGGCCTTCATCGCCTGGACGGCCTCGCCACGGGCGCGGAACTGCTGGGCGGACAGGATCTGCCGCGGGTCATCGAGCGTCGCCTCGATGACAGAGAGCACGTCAAGCGCGTAGCTGCTGGCCCCGCTGGCCGGACCGGTGCCGGCCGGGCCACTGGCCTCATCGTCGCCATCACCGGCCTCATCAGTGCCGCCCGCTGCTGGGGGCGCGTCCTTGCCAAGCAGCTCGATCGCGGCCAGGGCGAACGGGGACAGTGGCTGGTTGAGCGCGAAGTCATACTGCAGGTCGACGGTGACGCGCACGTACCGCCCCTCCTCGTCCGGCTGGTCAAGACGCTCGACCACGCCGCCGGCCAGCAGCGCCCGGTAGATCTCGATTGCCCGGTGGATGTGCTTGCGCTGCCGCTCGCGCGGCTCGTGATTGTCGCGAAGCAGGTGCTTGAGCGCGAGGTAGGCGTTGCCCGGCCGCTCGATGACATTGAGGATCATCGCGTGCGTCACGGTGAAGCTCGAGGTCAGCGGCTCGGGCTCGGAGTCGCGCAGCCGCTCGAAGGTCGGCTGGCCATAGCCGATGAAGCCCTCGGGCGGCTTCTTCTTGACGACCTTGCGCCGCGCCTTGGGATCGTCGCCCGCCTTGGCCAGGGCCTTCTCGTTCTCGATGACGTGCTCGGGGGCCTGCACGACAACCCGGCCTGAGGTATCAAAGCCGGCCCGCCCGGCCCGCCCGGCGATCTGATGGAACTCGCGGGCCTGCAGCAGCCGGGTCTTCTTCCCGTCGAACTTCGACAGCGACGTGAACAGGACCGTGCGGATGGGCACGTTAATGCCAACGCCAAGCGTGTCCGTGCCGCAGATGACCTTCAGCAGGCCCGCCTGCGCCAGCGTCTCGACCAGCCGCCGGTACTTGGGCAGCATCCCGGCGTGGTGCACCCCGATGCCGTGGCGCACGAGCCGCGACAGCGTCTTGCCGAAGCCCGCCGCGAACCGGAAGTCGCCGATCAGCGCGGCAATCTGCTCCTTCTCCTGCTTGGTGCAGACGTTGACGCTCATCAGCGCCTGGGCCTGCTCGAGGGCCTGGGCCTGCGTGAAGTAGACGATGTAGACCGGGGCCTGGTTGGTGGTGAGCAGTTCGTCCAGCGTCTCGTGCAGGGGCTGCAGGAGATAGGAAAAGACAAGGGGAACGGGCCGCTCGGCGTTGGTGATGACGGCGGTATCGCGGCCCGTGCGCCGGGTGAGGTCATTACGGAAGAACGTCACGTCGCCCAGGGTCGCCGACAGCAGGATGAATTGTGCCTTCGGCAGCTCGATGAGGGGAACCTGCCAGGCCCAGCCGCGCGCCGGGTCGGAATAGAAGTGAAATTCGTCCATGACGACCTGGCCGGCATCCGCGGCCGCGCCATCGCGAAGCGCGATATTCGCCAGCACCTCCGCGGTGCAGCAGATGATCGGGGCTCCGGCGTTGACGCTGGCGTCGCCGGTCAGCATGCCGACATTGGCCGCGCCGAACGCTTCGCAGAGGGCGAAGAACTTCTCGCTCACCAGGGCCTTGATCGGCGCGGTGTAGTACGTCCGCTGCCCGGCCGCGAGCGCCGCGAAGTGCGCGCCGGTGGCCACCAGGGACTTGCCTGAGCCTGTCGGGGTGGACAGGATCACGTTCGCCCCGGTCATGATCTCGATGAGCGCTTCTTCCTGATGCGGGTACAGGTCGATGCCCTGGCCCTTGGCCCATCCGGCGAAGGCGGTGAATACGGCATCCGGGTCCGGAGCGGAAGTGGCGGCGGGGGCCGAGTGGCCGGAAGCGGGGGAGGGCGCGGGGAGCAGTTCGGTGAGCGTCATGGCTACTCCATGGTGCCCTGTCGCGGGGACTGCCCAGTACGTCGGGGTTCCCGGCGGCGCCCCCGCGGGCGGCCCGCTGCGCCATGGCGCCCATGAGGCTCCATGGCGCGCCTCGTCCCCCTCCCGGCCGGGGAAAGTAATGACAAAGGGTGAGTCAAGTTTAACGCTGAGTTACAAGAGGGTCTGTTGAATTCTTCTGTGTCAGATGAGAAAGATGTGGCGGGGTTGGCGGGCAAACCTGGAATCGCGCGCGAGCTGGCCAAAATCACTCATGCCGGACTACCAGAGGGGAATTCCCCGCATGCGTAAGATCAGGCAAATCGCCGCGGCCGCGGCCTCCACGGGGCTGCTGGCCCTCGGCGGTATGACCGCCGGCGTCGGCGCGGCCAACGCCGCCGCGCCCGGGCAAGTCGTCACCAGCTGCTCCTACGGCACGGGCACCACGGTCGTCGGGGGCGTCACGCCCAACTGCACCACCTCGGGCATGGTCCTCAACCCGACCGACCTCGAGATCAACCTGAACCCGAACGGGGTCCTCAACCCGATCTGGGGGACGATCATCCTCCCGATCCTGGGCGGGATCAAGGCGACCTACAGCGGCAGCTGCGCCGTCGACGGCTCGGCCAAGGCCTTCAACGGCAGCTTCGAGGCCACAAGCAACACGGTGCCCTCCACGACCATCCTCAGCCTGCAGCAGCTAGTGGGATCACCGGTACCGAACTCGTGCCAGATCACGCTTTCGGTCACCACCATCGCCGCCATCCCGACCCTGCTCGGCGCGGTCACCCCGTTCACCGCCGAAGCCGCCGTGCAGTCGGTAACCTCCGTCCCCGGTGCCATCTGGCAGGCGGCTGGCACCACCACGCAGAACGCCAGCGCGGCCATCTGCGCCGACGACACCGGCAACGGCTTCGCCGGGACGGCCATCCAGGCCTTCACCTGCCTGAGCGACCTGGCGGACTTCTACACCCAGACGGGCACCGGCCAGTTCGTGCACAACGGTGACTGCCTCACCGACTCAGGCAGCAAGGCCTCGCTGCAGACCTGCACCGCGGGCGACACCAGCCAGTACTGGACCAGCGCTGGCTCCAAGTCCGAGCTGGTGAACAAGGGCGCGGCCGTCGGCCAGGGCTGCCTGACCGCTCCGTCCTATGCCAACGGCACGCAGCTCACGACCTCGAAGTGCACCGGCGCGGCGAACCAGCTGTGGACCGTGCCAGGCCAGACAGCAGGCTCTGGCTCCTGACCAGCCGACGGCTGGTCCGGCGTCCGTTATCACGCGCGTGGGCCACGGAAAGCCATCCGCGGCCCACGCCCCACCCGCTCGGTTACCGCGCCCCCGCGGAGCCTCGCCCGGTTACACCGCGGCCAGGCCGCTGACCCGGCGAAGCACCTCGTCTCGCCCGAGCGCGGCGCAGATCGCCGCCAGGTCCGGGCTCTGCCTGGTGCCGGTGACCAGCACCCTGATGACCGCCGAGGCGTCCGCGATGGATCCCGGGTAGGCGGCCGGGTCCCGCCGGTAGACCTTCTGCGACGGGGCGAAGCCGAGCGAGGCGGACAGGGCGCGAATCTGGTCGAACCATGGCACGTCCGGCCCGGGCTCCACGTAGCCGTCGGCGAAGCCCGTCGCCATCGCCCCCACGAGCTTTGGCGGCAGGCCACCAAAGCGCGCATCGGACGGGTCGGTGACCGGCTCGAAGATCGACGAGAAGAAGTACCCGTACACCCTGCGGAAGTCGCCCCACATCCGCAGGTCCTTGCGCGGGTTGGCGATGTCCGCGCCGCGCTCGACCGACAGCGCGCGCAGGGCCACGTCGCGCTGGGAGCGCAGCGTCTGCGCCAGCGGGATGTCGTGCTCGTCGGCCCAGGGCAGCATCCGGTCAAGGATCTCCTCGCCGGACAGGGACGCCACGTAGTCGGCGCTGATGTCATCCAGCTTGACCATGTCAAGCAGCGGCCCGGCGACGCCGAACTCGCTGAGCCGCAGCGGCTCGGCCAGCGCCGCCGCCAGCGGCATCTCCGCGAGCCGGCCGTTGGCCAGGCCCCGCAGGTAGTAAAGCACGGCCTCGGAGGGGAAGCCCTGCTGGATGTAGAAGCCGACGCTGGCCTCCGGGTCCTTCCGCTTGGACAGCTTGCGGCGGCTACCGCCCTCCTGCTTCATCAGCGGCGCGACGTGGGCGTACCGGATCCGGGGAAACCCAAGGGCGTCGAAGAGCTGGTGGTGCAGCGGCACCGACGACAGCCACTCCTCGGCCCGGATCACCAGCGTCATGCGCATCAAGTGATCATCGACCGCGTGCGCCAGATGGTAGGTCGGCAGCCGGAGAGCAGAGTCGCTCCGCTTGAGAACCACGATGTCGTTGCGATTGTCGTCGGCGGTGATCTCGCCCCGGATGACGTCGGTGAAGCTGACCCGCTGCCCCGACAGGCCTGGCGACCGGAACCTGACCACGTACGGGTCGCCCGCCGCGAGGCGCTCAAGGACCTGCTCCTCGGGGGCGTCACGCCAGATCGCCCATTCGCCGTAGTACCCGGGAAGAGCGCCCGTCGCCCGCTGCCGCGCGGCTCGCGCCTCAGCCTGCTGCGGCGACTCGAAGCACGGGTAGGCCTTGCCCTGCCGCATGAGCTCGCGGACGTATGACTGGTAGCTGCCCGCGCGGGCCGACTGGACGTAAGGGCCGTAGTCACCCCGGCTGCCCGCCGCCGGGTCATCCGCCTCGTCAGCCCGGATGGCGAAGTAGGTGAACCCTGCCTCGAACTGGCTGAGCGCCCCCTCCTCAAACCGTGACTGGTCGGTGTCCTCAATGCGCAGCAGGTAGACACCGCCGCTGTGCCGGGCGATATCGCAGTTGACCATCGCCGTGTAGATCCCGCCGATGTGCAGCCACCCGGTCGGGCTGGGCGCGAACCTGGTGACCTCCGCGCCCGCGGGAAGCTCGCGCGGCGGGTACCGCTGCTCTAGTTCCGCTGGCTCGGCCAGGTCGGAAGGAAACAGCGAGTCAATGAGGTCCAGGCTCAGTCCAGTCATGCTGGCAAGGCTATCGCCTGCCTCAGGCCCGCCCGAGCCGATAACCCACGGTCCGTCCGTGGCCGCGACAGTCGCGCCACCGGCCACAAAGCGTGCCAGCGCGCCAGCATCGCCGCGGGCCGCCGATGCCGTGGCGGCGCCGGAAGGAGCAGGTGGGCGCTAAAGCGCGCGGCGACCGGCGGCGGGAGCCAGTTGCGCGGCGCCGGCCCGGCCGCCTCCTCAAGCAGGGCCAGCGCCGCCTCCGCCGAGGGGCGTCGCACTGGCGGGAGCAGGCACGCCTGGACGGCGGGCAGCAAGGGCGGGGGGCAGCCCGTCCAGTCCGGGTCGGCAAGGACCGCGGGATCGTCGGGGATGCCGGGAAATCGGTCGTCGGCCGGCGTGCACTCACCGAAGGGCGTTCGGCCGGTCGCCGCGAAGAAAGCCAGGCAGCCGAGAGCCAGGATGTCGTCGTCGGCTCCGTGCCGATCGGGAGCGAAAGGTCCGTCCCCGGCTGGTGTCCCGCCCGCGTCAGCGGGCCCGGCTGCGGCGGGCGGTCCGCTGATGGCCGCCCAGCCGGTGCCGATATCGGTGATCACGGGGCCGTCCGGGGCAAGCAGCACGTTGGAGGGCCGCAGCGCCCCGTGGACGATTCCTGCCATGTGGATGTCGAGCAGGCCGCGTGCCACCCCGGCGGCCAGCCACAGCGCTGACCGGGCCGGCAGCGGCCCGGTCTGGGCGACCGCCTCGGCCAGCGACGGGCCGGGAATCAGCGGCGTCGCGACCCACGGCTGGCCGGCATAGGCGCTGGCATCGCAGACGCGGACGGTGCGCGGTCCGCGGATGGCGCCAGCGGCATCGATCGCCGTGGCCAGGCGAGTGCGCGCCTCGGTGTCCGGCGCGGCCTCGCGGTGAAAGACCTTGACGGCCAGGGGGGCGCCGTCTGGCGAGATAGCGAGGTAAACGGTGCTCGCCCGGCCGCTGCCGAGCCGCGCGGCCACGCGATAACGATGGCTTTCCCCGCCGATGACCTGCCGCGGGTCTCCCGCTCTGAGTGGCTCGAACGCATGCGTGGTCCACTGCCGTGTCGAAATCCATATCCACGCGGGCGCTCTGAATTCCTTCTCGGCCACCTTCACCGGGGCGAACTGGGCGCTAGGAATCCCCGGATAACCGGGCCGGATGATGGCCGAATGGACCTGATCAGAAATCGCGACGGCGAGATGCGCGTCTGGATAAGCCGCGAGCGCGGCCCGCAGTGGGGCGCTGTTGACCAGGCGGCTCATCTCGATGATCATCGGCCCGCCGAAGCCAGCCCCGCTGTGCTCGATTAGGCCGATTCCGACGGACATCCGCAGTCGCATCCGGTTGACGCTGCGGGAGTTGTCCTCGCTGAGCAGTGCGGCCAGCGAGCGGAGCAGGGCCGGGAGAACGACCGTCGGGTCAATATCGGCGGGCAGGACCACGTTGATCCCGTCCCCGGTCCACTCGTGCTCGACGGTGTCGAGGCCGGTGCCTGACGCGGCGAGCATCGCGCTCACGAGCACAGGAAGGCGCCGCTGGACGTCGCTGCGCAGGGGCGCCGGCCGAGCACCGAAGTCGGCGACATCCAGCACGAATCCCATTCGCAGCTCTCGCCGCGCTGGACGCCGCGCCGGCCGCCCCTGACCCTGGCTCCAGGGGGCGGCGGACACCCCGTCTCCCATTGCCCACGCTCCCTGATTCCTCAGGGTAATGGCCAGGGTACCCGCAGCGGAAGAATGCCTAAGTCACATTCCGGTCGCCGGAATCAGGGATTGCGCGGGGCGACACCGTTGGAGCTGGCATTATGTGTACCGTGAATCTTTCGCGTCACCTGGACCGTGCCACCTGGCCGGAGACGAGTTTGATGGGGTCGCTTACCCCGAGTGATCGAGCCGCCCTGCTCGCCACGGGTACTCGCGTGCAGTTCAGCGACGATGACATTCTGGTCATGCAAGGTGACATCGGCGATGTTCTCTATGTGCTAACCGGCGGGATGGTCAAGATAACGGTGAGTGCGGAGAGCGGCATCGAGACAATGCTGGCGGTCCGATCGCGCGGCGACCTGATCGGGGAGTTCTCCGTTCTCGACGGGACGCCGCGCGCCGCCGCCGCGCGGGCGGTGGGCACGGTCGGCGCGGTCCGCATCACCGGGGCAAGGTTCGCCGCCTTCACGGAAGCGCGCCCAACTGCCCTCACCGCGGTGACCCGGTCCGTCGTGGCCAAGCTGCGCGCGGGGACCGAGCGGCATGCGGCCGAGCGCAACTGGGGCGCCCGCGAGCGCCTCGCCCAGGTGATCTATGACCTGGCGACCGGGTATGGAGAGAAGGCCGATGACGGCGGGGTCGTCATCCCGCTGCCGCTAACCCAGATGGAACTGGGCGAGCTGGCGGGAGTTGCGATATCGACGACGGAGCGGGTCTTGGCCGAGTTCCGCCGCGGAGGCCTGATCCAGACCGGCTACCGAGAGATCGCCGTCTTGGACATGGCCTGCCTGGGCGACACGAGATTCGCCTGAGCTACACTTGGTGACAGCGAAGGGGAGTAGCTCCAATGCCGGGCAGCCGACAATCCCGGCGCTGCCCGCCTGTGGCCTCACAGACGTGAGGCTTCCGGCCTGCCAGCGCCCGGTTCCCGGGGGACTGTGACCGCCCGTAGTAGCGCGCTCTCGGCTGAGGGCACCGATGCCACCGGCAGGTTCCAGACCTGAGTGAGACCTTCGGCCAGCAGCCATGCGTTGCCGTGCCGAGGGTCGAGGTGAACCTGGGGCACGGCGTGACCCCACGTACGGAGAGTTTTCCCCGGATGAGCCTGACCGCCGCCCTGACCACCTTTCTGGTGGTCTTGCCTGCAGAACTGCCGGACAAGACGATCTTCGCCTGTCTGATCCTGGCGAGCAGGTACCGCCCGCTGTACGTGTACGCAGGAGCGATCACCGCGTTCGCGGCCCAGGTCGCGATCGCCGTCGCCGCCGGGGGCGCGCTGAGCCTGCTGCCGCACCGCGGCGTCCAGGCCGCCACCGCCGCTGCCTTCCTGGTCGGGGCCGTCTTGCTGTGGCGGCACCGTCCCGACTCGGAAGACGAGGAGATCACCCGGACCAGCTCAAGGAACGCGCTCTGGCCCGTGGCCCTCACGTCGTTCCTGGTCGTCTTCCTCGCCGAGTTTGGCGACCTTACCCAGATCACGACGGTGAGCCTGGCGGCCAAGTACCATGACCCGCTGTCCGTCGGCGTTGGCGCGGTCGCGGCGCTCTGGCTGGCCGCGGCGCTCGCGGTCGTGGTCGGCTGGCGGCTGCTGAAGGTCATTCCGGTGTCCTGGCTGACCCGCGGCGCGGCCGTGGTCATGCTGGCCCTCGCGGGCACCAGCGCCTTCGCCGCCGCGAGCTGACCGCCGTCCGGGCGTGCCTGGTCTTTAGGGGCGCGGGCAGTCAAGCGTAAGGTTAAGTAATGCTCGATATCCGAAGGCTCCGGATGCTTCACGAGTTCGCGGCGCGCGGGTCGATCGCGCGTACGGCGGACGCGCTGGGATACACCCCGTCGGCGGTGTCGCAGCAACTGGCCGCGCTGGAGCGGGAAGCGGGGACCGCCCTGCTCGACAGGACCGCGCGCAGCGCCGGGCTGACGGATGCCGGGCGGCGCTTGGCCAAGCACGCCGAGCGAATCCTGGCCATGGTGGAGGAGGCGGAGGCGGACCTGTCCGCCCACGCGGCCGAGCCTTCTGGCCGTGTGGTGGTCACGGCGTTCCCGTCGGCCGCCGTCGCGTTCGCCCCGGCGCTCGCGAGGTCACTGCGGGCACACCCGATGCTGACCCTGCTGCTTCGGCAGTCCTCGCCCGAGGACGGCCTGCAGCTCGTTCGCTCAGGGGAGGCCGAGGTCGCGATTGCCGACGACTGGACCGGCCGGATAACAGCAAGCCTGGAACCGGCGGAAGGCAAGCCGGGTGACGCTCCGGCCAATGGCGTTCTCACCCACTACCACTTGCTGCGCGACCCGCTGGTACTCGTGGTCGAGCGCGGGCACCCGGCCGCCGACCCGAAGTCACCGGTGGACCTGCGGGCGCTGCGGGACGAGCCGTGGCTGGCGGCGCCGGCCGGCGAGCCGACGAGGGAGGCATTCGACCGGCTCATGGCCGCCGTTGGCGTCACGCCGCCGGTGCCGTCAGAATTCGAGGGGCTGGGCACCGTCGCCAACCTGGTCGCCCGTGGCCTGGGCATCGCGATCATGCCGAGGCTCGCCGTCGGGGCGTACGAGCGCCGCCTGGTCGTGCGGGAGCTTCCGGCCGGCCTGGACCTGGCCAGGGACATCTACGCGGTGGCCCGCACCGCGAGCGTGGGCCGTCCCTCGGTGGCTGTCATCGTCGCGGCCCTGCGCGGTGCCGCCCGCTCGCTGACCACCCGGATGGCGCAGGCGGACCCGGCACCATCAGAAGGCATGCCGCTCGACGCCCCGTGACGCCAGGCGCGTACCGTGGCTCGTGTGGACCCCACCCTAGACCTTTCCGTTGATGGTGGCAGGCTGACCGCTGCGCTCGTTGATGTCGCCTCCGTCAGCGGAGAAGAAGGGCCGCTCGCCGACGCCATCGAGCGTGCCCTGATGGCCGAGCCGCACCTGACCGTGCACCGGGACGGCAACACCGTGATCGCGCAAACCAGCGCGGGCCGCGGCGAGCGGGTAGTGCTGGCCGGACATATCGACACGGTTCCGCACGCGGGGAATTACCCCTCTTCGCTGAGCCCGCCGGGGACTCGCCTCCTCGGCTGCGGCACGTCGGACATGAAGTCCGGCGTGGCGGTCCAGTTGCGGCTGGCGGCGGGCGTGCGCGAGCCGACGCGGGACGTCACGTACGTGTTCTACGACTGCGAGGAGGTCGCAGCCGAGCGCAACGGGCTGCTGCGCGTCGCCCGCAACTCACCGGGCCTGCTGTCCGGCGACTTCGCGGTGCTGCTTGAGCCCAGCGGCGGGGTGATCGAGGGCGGCTGCCAGGGGACGCTCCGGGTGGCGGTGCGAGCCCATGGTGCCCGCGCTCACACGGCCCGCTCGTGGATGGGCGACAACGCGATACACAAGGCGGGCCAGGTCCTCGACATCCTGCGCGGCTACACCCCGCGCGAGCCTGTCGTGGACGGGCTGCGCTATCACGAGGGCCTGAACGCCGTCGCGATCTCCGGAGGGGTGGCCACCAACGTCGTGCCGGACCGCAGCGAGGTGCAGGTCAACTACCGGTTCGCGCCCGACCTGTCACCCGATCAGGCGATCGCTCACCTCCAGGACCTGTTCGGGGACTTTGAGGTGGAGGTCCTCGACGTGGCCGCCGGGGCACGGCCCGGGCTTGACGCGCCGGTGGCGGCCGCGTTCGCCGCCGCGGTCGGGGGAACCCCCAGGGCGAAGCTCGGCTGGACTGACGTGGCCAGGTTCGCGGAGCTCGGCATCCCAGCCGTCAACTACGGCCCCGGCATCTCGGAGATCGCGCACACGGCAGGCGAGTACGTCGAGCTGGCCGCCATCGCCGACTGCGAGGCCCGGCTGCGGACCTGGCTGGACGGCTCAGCCGCCCGGAACGCGGGCGGCGGCGGCGATGGCGGCGCCGTCCAGCGCGACTGACGAAGGCCCGATCCCTACCGCGGGCCACTCCACCAAGACCGTGACTGGCCCGGCGGGTGGCAGCGGCCACGCCCAGAAGGTCTCCTCAGCCACCTCGGCGGCGCCCTCGGGGTAGCTGCTTGACCCGCAGTCCGTGACGGCGGGGCCGTCGCGGGGCAGGGCGCCGGTGTCATCGGAGAAGGCCGCGGTTCGCCCGTCGCTGAACTCCAGGGCCACGCTGAGCCGCCCAGGACCGGTGGCGTCCGGCGTGGTGGCGGGGGCGTAGCCGTCCACCGCCCGGCGGGCCTGCTTCTCCTGCCGGGGCGTCAGCCCGGCCATGTCAACGACGATCCTGAAGGCCAGCTCGCACCCGCCCGGGTGGGCAGCGACGGACTCCAGGGTCATCGTCGCCCGGCTCGTGCGGGCGACCAGCTGGTTCACGTCCAGCGTGACGGAACGGCCGTGCGGCAGGCGCGGATCCGGGCCGGGCTGGGCCGCGGCGTCGCGGGTAGCCCGGCCGAAGGCGTCGGACGCCTTGCGGATGGTCGTTCCCGACACCGCGGCTGGCCAGACCTGCAGGAAGTGGGCCTCGACCGGCTCGCCGTCGACCACGTCGAGATCGGCGCCCGCGTCCCGGCCGCGGACGTGCAGCCGGACCCGGTAGCTGCCAGCCCCTGGTGCGGTGAGGACGGCCAGCTCGTCGGGCCCGCCGTCCATCGCGCTGACGCCGAGCCCGGGTGAGCCCGCTGCCGTGGCGAGCGAGAACTCGATGACCTCGTCCCACTCGGCGACGTCCAGCCCGGGGTCACTGTCCCCGGGCTGGACGCTGCAGGCCACGTTGCCGAACTGGGTGCCGGTCAGCACCATCGCCCGGCCACTGGCCAGGCCTACGAGGCCGGTTGCGGTAGCGTCGGGAACGTCCATGCCGAGGCCCTCGGGGCCAGCCGCCCCGATCCAGTAGAACCCCTCCCCGACCTGCAGCCACGAGCTGACCACCCGCATCACCCGTCCGGCTCGTTGTATGGATGGACTACGGCACGACGAACACCCAGTACGAGTCACCATAAAGCAGCCGCTCCGAGACATACATGGCGCTGCGCAGGCCACCTTCGGTGGAGTTCTCGGTGCCCAGGACCTTCATCGTAACGTTCTGCGACGGGAAGTAGAACGCTCCTTGGTAGGTCGCGGCGAACGGGTACTCGTCGCAGCTGTAGGGCTTCTTGTACCTTCTGTTCCCGCAGGCCGCCAGCCGGTTCTTGGCCGCCACGGCCGGCGGGGCGCGGAACAGCACCCGGCCGTGGCCGTACCAGCCGAAGTGCAGGGACTTGACCTGCTGGCCCTTGTCGATGTTCCTGGCGACCTGATCCTCGCCATGTCCCGTCAGGTACACGTCGTAGGACGCGGCGACATCCTTGAAGACGCAGCCGGACGTGTCCTTCCCGAACCGCCGCAGCAGGGGGTCGCTGTCACAGCGGGCCGGGCCGAGTGAGTCAAGCTTGACTGGCGCGGCCTGGTCGGTGGCTTCCGGGTTCACGATATCGACGACCGGCGCCTGGCCCGTGACGTCCGTGCGCCTGCCCGCCGAGACGATGGTGAACGCGTGCGTGTAGCCCTTGTGCTCGACGAGCGGCTGGGCCCACGGTCGCGAGGAGGTGCAGCCGCCGGTGCACGCGATGTCCGTCGTGGCGGTGGTGCCCGCGACGACGACGCCGGTCGCGTCCATGAGCTCGATCCCCGCGACGAGCGGCCACCTCCGGGACATGGCGCTCAGGGCCTCCTTGTAGCCCACGGCAATCGTCCCGGTCCCGAGCACCTTCCCGCTGGGTACCTCGATCACGCGGTAGTCGACCGCGGTGACGGCGCATGACGCGTGCCGGGTTCGGACCACCTCGCCGGTCACGCACAGGCTGGACGCGGCGCCAGCAGGCAGGTCAAGCCGGGCCTCGCCAGTACAGGCCGCGCGCGCGACTCCGGCCCGGGCCAGCCCGGGCAGTTCCGAGCGCACCGTCGCACAAGTCGGCGTGCCGGCCACCGTGACGGGCTGGCTGCGCAGGCGGGGGTAGTGCGCCGCTTCCCCGGCGGCCGGGCTCGCCGTGGCCGCCGCCAGGCGAGCGGGATGCGGTCCTGACGGGGTGGCCGAGGCCGGCGACAGCGAGAGCAGCGTCGCGCCAGCGACTGCGGACGCGACTGCCACCGGCCCGGCCAGGTAACGCGATCTGAGATTCATGAGCGTCGCTCCTTGCCAAGCATGACCATCGGAAGGTCACGCGTGGCAACAGTTTTGTTCACTGAGCGCTCATGGAATATCCCCAGACCTGAGGTAATCCTCCTCAGGTCTGGGGATAGTTGTCGCTACTTGTGCCCGGTTGCGCCGATCGTCGGTAGCCGGTCGTCGCGCCGGATGCCGCTACTTCGCCAGCGAGGCCAGGGTCAGGCTGGTGGTGTGCGAGGCGCCGGACTGATCGGTGTAGGTGATCGTGAGCTTGTCGCCGGGGTGCTTGCCGAACAGGTACGTGCTCAGCCCATTCGCCGACGTGATCGACGTCCCGTTGACGGCGGTGATGACGTCGCCCTCCTGCAGTCCGGCGGTGAACGCCGGGGTGTTCTGGTAGACCTCGCAGACGTAGGCCCCCTTGACGTTGGCCGGCGAGGAGCCGCTGCCATTTCCGGTGCCCGCGCCACCGCTTGCGCCATTGCCTGAGTTGCTAGCGCATGTCCCGATCCCGATGAAGCCGGCCTCGCCGATGTGCACCGTGGCACTGGCCTGCCCGTTGATGATCTCATGGGCGATCGAGATCGCGTGGTTGATGGGGATCGCGAACCCGGTGGTGGCCGACTGGCCCTCGAAGCCGCCGGAGCTGTTGGCCGCGGTGTCCATGCCGATGACCTGGGCCGAGGAGTTGACGAGGGGACCGCCCGAGTCACCCTCCTGGATCGGCGCGTTCGTCTGCAGCATGCCGGTCAGGTTCTCGCTGCTTCCAGTGCCGCTGTCGCTCGCCGTGATGTCCCGGTTCGTGGCGTTGATGATGCCCTGCGCGGTCGAGGGCATCCCGCCCCTTCCCTGGGCATTACCGATCGCGAGCACGGGGTTGCCCAGCTGGACCTTGCTGGAGTCGCCGAGGTTGACAGTGGTCAGGCCGGAGACGCTGCCGCCGCCGGAGGACTCCATCTGCAGCACCGCCACGTCGTCGTTGGAGTCGAAGCCGACCACCTTAGCGGGGTAGCTCTTGCCCGTGGTCACCTCGGTCACGGAGATGCTCGTGGCCTCGTCGATGACGTGGTTGTTGGTCAGGACGAGGCCACTGGAGGAGATCACCATGCCGGTGCCCTCGGCGTCGTCCTGGTTGTACTGGAGCGTCGAGTCGATGTCCACGACGCCCGGGTCCACCTTGCCAGCGATCGACGTGGCGTTCAGCGAGCCGTTGCCCGTGTTCGTCCCGCCACTGCCGCTTCCGCTGCTGCCGCCGCCGAACGGGTTCGGGCCAGAATTCCCGCCCACGCCGTTGCCCTGCGGGAGGCCGGAGCCCCCCTGGCTCCCGGAGCCAAGCGCACTCGAGGCGGCCGAGGAGTGGCCAAGCTCGATGGCGACGCCAGCCCCGGCGCCCGCGGCGAGCACCGCCACGGCCGCGTAGACCAGCAGCCGCCGCAGCCCGCTGCCCCCCTGCGGGGGCGGCGGTGTGCCATACCCGAAGCCCCAAGGATCTTGGCCAGAGCCACCGTTCCAGCCGCCGTAGCCACCGCCGGGCGGCGGCCCGAAACCCGGCTGCGGCGGCCCGTAGCCGCCGGACGGCTGGCCGAACCCGGAGGGCGCCCCGTAACCGCCGACTGGCTGCCCGTAGCCCGGCCCGCCCGGCCCGGCCTGCCCGTACCCGCCGCCAGGCGGGCCTCCGTACCCGGCTGGCTGCCCGTAGCCACCCGCCGGCTGGCCAGGCTCCGGTCCGGCACCCTGGCCGAGGGGGACTGTGTTGCCCGGTTCCGGCGTACCGGGCCCGGGGTCCGCACCCTCGCTGGCCCTTGCGGCACTGGACGCGGGTGCCCACGGACTCACGTACTCCGGTGGCTCCCAGCCGCTGCGCTGCTCGCTACCGCTGTCGTTGTCTCGCATCTGTCTCGCCTTCGCCGTGGACAAGCTTATGCCGTCTTATGCCGTTACCTGGGGCGTCCGGGGTGCGTCCCGGTCCCTGTCAGTATCTAGTAATGATCTCGTACCTGAATACCAGCTGAGCGCTGGCTTAGCCTTGTCGCGGGTCCCGTCACTTGGCTGGCCCGTTGATCAGCGTCAGCGTCAGCGAGTGCGAGGCACCAGACCCATCGACATAGCCCACGGTCAGCGCCTGGCCGGGGCGGAACTTCGAGGTGATGGTGACCAGGGACTGTGCGCTGGAAACTGACTTACCGTCCGCCTGCGTGATCACATCCCCCTCCGAAAGGCCCGCGTTCTGGGCTGGCGTCCCGGAGAAGACGCCGCAGACCAGCGCACCCGAGTTGGCGGTCGAGCCAGAGCCGCCGAATCCGCCGCTCGAGCCGCTGCCGCCGCTCGAGCCGCTGCCGCCGAACCCGCTGCCGCCCGCGCCGCCAAGGCCGCTGCTCGGGCAGCCCTTGTTCGCGTCGGCGACGGAGACGCCCATGAAGGACGGGAGACCTACCTGCACGTCCGTGCTCGCCTGCCGGTCAGCGATCTGCCGGGCGATCTGCAGCGCCTGGTTGATGGGGATCGCGAAGCCGGCCGTCGAGGAGGACCCGCCGAACGTCTGCATCTGGGCCGCGGCCACGTCCATGCCGATGACCTGCCCGGCCGCGTTAGCCAGCGGCCCGCCGGAATCGCCTGGCTGGATCTGGGAGCTTGTCTGGATCGTCCCGGTCAGCGTCTCCGACAGTCCGGTGGCGGAGTCGGTCGGCTTGATCGTCTGGTTGAGCGCGGTCACCGACCCGGGGGCCACGGTTGGCGTGCCGCCCTGCCCCTGCGCGTTGCCAATGCCGAGTACCTGCATGCCGGTCTTCACCGCACCTGAGTCACCGACGGTAACCGGGGTGAGCCCGGACGCGCCGGTCAGCTGCAGGAGCGCCACGTCATGCGTCGCGTCATAGCCGATGATCGTCGCCTTGTAGGTCTTGCCGGTGGATACCAGCGTCACGGTCGGCGCGGTCGATCCCTCGATGACGTGGTTGTTGGTCATCACCAGGCCGTTGGAGGTCAAGATGATGCCGGTGCCCTCGGACAGCGACTGCTGGCCGAACTGCGGCGCGTTGACATCCACGACGCTGGACTCCACGTCGTTGGCCACGGCCTGCGTGTTCAGTGACCGGGAGGCCGCGGCCGGAGCGCCCGACGCCGGGCCGGGGATCTGGTTCGCGCCCGCGACGGCGGTGCCCGCGGGCGGGCTATTAGCGGGGTTGTGGGAGCCGGCAGAGCCTGGGCTGACCGGGTTCGGCCTCGTCGACCCGGGGCTGGCCACGCCAGAACCAGGGTGACCCTGGAGCCCGATCGCCGCGCCAGCGCCGATGGCTGCGGCGAGAACCGCCACCGTCAGGATCGGCAGGACTCGCCCGCGGCTGCGTGGCCTGGGGGGCGTCGGAGGTGGCCCGTAAAACGGCCCTTGCGGATCTGTCATAGCTTGCTCGTTATTGGGCGTGGGCTGCATCGTCCACTAGTAAGCCTTATAAGCCTTAGCGTTTCCTGAAGGGGGACTACGAATGCTGTGATCGCTGCCCGCCTGGTGCCGGGTGAAACGACAATCCTCTTGATCACACCTGCCTCCAGTGCTATGCCGCTGGCGCGAGATCCAGCCGCACCAGCCTGATCTGCCGCTTGCCCGCCGCGCTGACCCAGGTCACTGGGACCAGCGTGCCGACGCGGCAGCCGTCCACAATCGCCGTCAGCCCGCCAGGCGACGTCACTGGCCGCCCGTCCGCGCTCGTAATGACATCCCCCGCCGCCAGGCCGGCCGCTTCCGCGCCTGTGCCGCACAAGACACCATAAACCAGGGCGCCAGAACGGACAGGGGCAGTCCTCCCCGGCGCCGTCGCGGCCGTTGCCGTTTGCAGGCAGGCAGGCGCCCCGGTAGCCGAGGATGACGGGGCCTGGGGTGCCGAAAGCCCGCTGGCATGCCGCTGCGAGCCGGGGCCTGCGGTCCCTGAGGTCACGATGCCGAGGAAGGCCCGGGGGCCGATGATCACCCCGGGTGCCGGGCGGCCGACGGCGATCAGCCGCGCCGCGGCGAGGGCGTAATTGATGGGGATGGCGTAGCCAGCGTTGGGCGCGCTGGTCCCGGCCGCCGTTATCATGCCGACCACCTGTCCTTGCGCGTCAGCCAGCGGGCCACCGGAGTCGCCTGGGGCGACGTGGGCGTTGGTGACCAGCATGTTGTGCAGCGTCTCTGTGAAGGAGGAGCTGGCGTCGTTGGCCTGGATGGTCTGGCCCTTGCCGGTGATCACCCCCGGGGCGACGGTAGGAGCGCCGCCGACGCCGGCCTGGTTGCCGATGGCGAGTACCGGGCTGCCAGGAGGCAGCGCGGTGGAGTTCCCGATGGCGGCGGTCGACAGCCCGGCGGGACCCTGAATCTGCAGCAGCGCGACATCGGCGCTGACGTCCTCGCCGACAATCCGGGCCGGGAACTGCCTGCCGTTGCTCGTCAGCGTCACGGTCACGGTCGTCGCCCCGCGAATCACGTGGTTGTTGGTGAGGATAAGGCCGTCGGCCGCGTTGATCACGAAGCCGGTGCCCTCGGCGGTCTCCGCGTTGTAGCGCAGGGCCGACGTCACATCGACGACAGTTGGCTCGAGCTTGTCGTAGATGGTCGGGATCTGCGGGGTGGGAGTACGGCCGACGGCGGCCGGCGGCTGGTTCACGTCCCCGTCCTGGGCCATGAGCAGGACGCCGCAGGCACCGAGCACGGCGCTCAGGGCTGCCACGACGGCCAACGGCACGGAGCGCCGTACTTGCGATCTCACATGGTCGTTTTTCCCGAAGGGTAACCAGTGCATTCCTGTGTGTAGTTTCCGTCCGTCCGTACGTGCTAATTCACGTCGGTTCGGGTACTCTCACACTTGAGATATGACGCGTTGCGCGGAGTTCTCCCGGGCTGCGCGGTGTCCCTCTCCAGCTACAGGGGTACTCATGACCGCACCACCACGCAACGATTCCGGCCGGATGTCCCGGCGTGACCAGGCGACCGTGTCCGCGGCCGCGCTCTCTGGGGGACCGGCGGCCGGCGCGGCCATCGCCGGGACCGTCGTCACACTCGGCGACCTGGGACTGCAGGTCCTGCACGGTCACCTCGGCCTTGCTGCCGTCGGCGGGTCGGTCTCGCTGGGTGTCTCGGTGTTCCTCGTTGTCCTCGCCGCGGCCGCCGTCATGCGCGCGCGGACAGGCCGCGCCGCCCGGTGGGCGGCACAGCACCCGTGGGGGTTCGCGCTGCTGCCTGGCGTCTCGGCGGCTGTCGTGGTGTTCCTGCTCACCATGCTGATCGGCGGTGGCATGGTCAGCGGGGTGTGGGCCGCCGCCTGGCACGGCGCGGCCGTCTACGGGCTGACCGGTGCGGTCGGCTCGGTAGCGGGCCGCCGCAAGCGGGCGCGCTAGTCCTGCATGAGGCCGGTGCCCTTGCTCAGCTCCGCCTGGGTGACAGCGCCGAACACCTGGTACACGATCTGGTGCCGGGAGTTGAGGAAGAACGTCTGCGGGAAGGCCGCCACGTTGTAGGCACTGGCCGTGATCAGTGACTTGTCCGCGCCGACTGGGTAGGTGACGCCCTTGGCGTGAACAAACGCGAGTGCGCTCGCGGTGGGGTCATTCCCGTCGACCCCCACGATCGTGACCCGTCCGCCCTGCTGCTTGTAGAACCGTGCCAGCAGCGGGGTCTCCTGCTGGCACGGGCCGCACCAGGAGGCGAAGAAGTTCACGATCAGCGGCTTGCCCTGGTACTGGCTCAGCGCGACCTGCTGGCCCGAGACGCTGAGGCTGGGCAGGCTGAACGCGGGCGCCGGCGTCGGGTGCGAATACACCACGGCGGAGTCGCCCGACGCTGAGGACCCGCTGCTAGTCGCGGCCCGGGTCCCGTTGAGTGATCCACTGGCCACGCCGGCGATGGCCGCGGCCACGAGCAGCGCCACGATGCCGCTGACGAGCTTATGCCGCCCGATCAGCCGGGCGGCGCTGGCGACCCGCCCGGTCCGGGAGGGTGGCCGCTGGGCTTCGTCCGGCGTTGTCAGGGAAACGGCATCCTGGTCGGTCATCGGGTTCGGGGTCTCCCTTGAGTGGCTGCCTCGGCCGGGCGGAACCGGACGAATATCACCTGACGACAGACCACTGTATGGCATCGCCTCTGGGCGGTATGCCGGACGGCGTTGTCAAGCAGCGGGTCAAGGCAAGGCTAAGCCGCGCCCGCGGGCCGCGGCAGGCCGACGATGGCGCGCAGGCCGCGCCCGGCCGGGCCGGGCTCTAGACGCGCGGTGCCCCCATGAGCCTGCGCGGTCGCCCGGACGATCGCCAGTCCCAGCCCGGCCCCTGCGTCGTCGTCCGCGTCGCGGCTGCGGGCCGAGTCCAGCCGCGCGAACCGGTCGAATGCTCGCTCCAGGTCAGCGGGCGGGATGCCGGGCCCATCGTCGACAACCGTGAGCACGACCTGGCTGGCGGTGGCGGCGACCTCGACCGTCACCCGCGACCCGGCGTAGCGGACCGCGTTGTCGATCAGGTTGACCATCAGCCGGTCGAGCCCGTCCCTGTGGCCCGGCACCACCAGCCAGGAAGCGCCCTTTTCCGCGGCCACCTGAGTGCGGGCGGAGGCGGGAGCCTGCGGCGCCGCGATGGTTACCGGTACGCGCGCGGCCGCGTACCTGGCGACTACGTCGCTGGCCAGCGCGGCAAGGTCGACGGGCAGCCGGCGGTCCCGGCCCGGCCTGGACGTAGTGGCACCGCCGGCGGCGTGCTCGTCAAGCCGGGCGAGCAGCAGCAGGTCCTCTGCGAGCCGGGCCAGCCGCAGCGTATCGGCGTGCACGTCGCGTGCCGTCGCGGCCCAGTCCCGCAGCTCCGGGTGGTCAAGCGCGACCTCGAGCTGGGCCCGGATGGACGCGATCGGGCTGCGTAGCTCGTGCGCCGTGTCCGAGACCAGGGCGCGCTGCCGCTGCTGGGCGGCCGCCAGCCGGGACAGCATGTCGTTCAGCGTCAGCGCGAGCTCGCGCACCTCATCGCGTGCCTCGGGCACCGGCAGGTCAGAGGGCAGCCCGGTGGCCGTGACCCGGGCGGCGCCCCGGCGCAGCGCCCCGACTGGCCGCAGCGTGGAGCCGACCACCAGCCAGGTCAGCCAGGTGAACAAGATGAACAGGACGGGCGTCCCCAGGATCAGCCCGCGGGCCACGACCTGGAGGCTGTCGGAGACCGAGTTGTACGGCACCGCCGCGATAACCAGGTCCCCGCCCGACGCGCGCTCAGCATCCACGCGCAGCACTGACGGCATGTCGAACGGCGGCCCGTTCAGGACCCAGCCCGTCCCCTTCGCCGCGCTCGCGGATGCCTCTTCCGGGCTGATGACGGGAACCAGCCGGTCGGCGTCGGGCGATGCGTCGATGATCCGTCCGATCGGATCCAGGACCTGGACGGTGATCCCCGGGGCCACCGGCACCGGGGACGGCAGCCGGTCCGCGTTGATCAGCGCCACGACGCCGGAGGCGGCCTGGCGGGTTGAGTCGTCGAGCGAACTGGTCAGCGAGACTCGAAGGACGTTGAACAGCAGCAGGTCAAAGGCCGCGAAGGCGATAAGCAGGCCGACTGCGGCCGTGATCGTTACCCGTGCCCGCAGCCCTCGTCGCCACCACCAGCGAGCCAGCCACCAGCCGGGCCGCCACCGCGGCCGGGCCGCCGCCGATCGCCCGCCGATGACCGCCGGCTCGGGCTCGGCCGCGGCCAGCTGTGCCTCAGCCGCCATCGGCCGCCAGCCGGTACCCGGCACCGCGCACGGTCTGGACCGCGTGCCGCCCGAACGGCCCGTCGATCTTCTTCCGCAAGTACCCGATGTAGACCTCGACGACGTTCAGGTCCGCGATGTCGTCGGCGGAGTCCCACACGTGGGCGAGCAGTTCCGACTTGGGCACCACCAGGCCGGCCCGCCGCATGAGGAACTCGAGCAGCGCGAACTCCCGCGCTGTCAGGGCAACCGGCTCTGCGCCCCGGCAGACCTCCCGCGACGACGGGTCAAGCGAGAGGTCGCCGCACCGCAGCACCGCGGGCCGCGGGACCGCGCCGCGCCGCAGCAGGGCGCGCAGCCGCGCGGCCAGCACGACATAGGAGAACGGCTTGGTGAGGTAGTCGTCCGCGCCCAGGTCCAGGGCATCGGCCTGGTCGTACTCCCCGTCCTTCGCCGAAAGGACGAGCACAGGCACCCAGTTCTCAGCCGCGCGCAGTTCCTGGCACACCTTGTACCCGGACATCCCGGGCAGCATGATGTCAAGCACGACGCTGTCGTAGCCACCGCCGCGAGCCAGGTGCAGCCCGGTCACGCCGTCGTGAGCAAGGTCAACGACGAAGCCCTCCGCCTCTAGGCCACGCTTCACCGCGGCCGCAAGCCGCCGCTCGTCCTCTACCACAAGCACCCGCACGTCCTCCAGTGTCACGCAACCCCGCCACAAGAGCGAATGCACCTTCTCAGGGTCTTCACAGTGGCCCTCATGCATAGTTGGAGCATGCAGGCACTAAGGCTTCCGAGGAACGTCAGGTGGGTGGTCCCCACCGTGGCGGTCGTCGTGGTGGGCGGCGGGATCGCCGCCTCGGCCATCTCCGTCGCGCAGGCGGCACCGGACCTACCGGCGAAAACCCCGGCGCAGCTACTGGCGGACATCGCGTCCACCCAGAAAATCCCGCCACTGACCGGGACCGTGGTCGAGACCGCGGACCTCGGGCTGCCGCAGCTTCCCCAGGTCGGCAACCCGACCTCGCTGACGTCGCTGATCACCGGCTCGCACACCGTCAAGGTCTACTGGCTGGACGCCACGCACTTCAGGCTCGCGATGCCGCAGACCATGACCGAGAGCGACCTCGTCCGCAACGGCGCCACGGTGTGGCTCTGGGAGAGCGCGGACAACACCGTCACCAAGTACTCCATCGCTGGCCACGAAGGGAAGGCCGCCAAGCCGGCTGACCTTCCGGCGCTGACCCCGCAGCAGGCGGCCAATGACGCGCTCCAGGCGGTCGGCAAGACCACGGTAGTGAGCGTCGATTCGAACGTCTCCGTGGCCGGCGAGGCCGCGTACCAGCTCGTTCTGGCCCCGAAGGACAGCCGTTCCACGATCGGCTCGATCGCCATCGCGATCGACGCCAAGACCAGCGTCCCGCTTCGCGTCCAGGTCTTCGCGAAGGGCGCGGCGACGCCAGCCTTCCAGGTTGGCTACACCCAGATCTCCTACGTGGCGCCGGCGTCGGCGAACTTCAACTTCACTCCGCCGCCCGGCGCGACCTACGACAACGCGTCCAAGCCGGAGGCCGGCCAGCAGGACGCCGGGCCCGCTCCGGCCGGGGAGCCGGGGACGTACGGCTCGGGCTGGCTCACAGTCGCGGAGGTTCCGGCCTCGTTGCTGTCCGAGGCCGCTGGCAAGCCCGCGCCCGCCACCGCCCCGTCGGGGTCCGGCGTCTTCGGCGCCGACGGGCGGGCGGCGGTCAGCGCCTTCCTTGGCGCGGGCAAGCAGGTCAGCGGATCGTGGGGGAGCGGGCAGCTCATCCACACCAGCCTGGTCAACGTGCTCATCGTCGGCAACGAGCTGTACATCGGCGCGGTCGACCCGAGCGTCCTTGAGGCTGCGGTCGGCCACGCGACCCCCGTGGCAAGCGGCAGCTAGGTGACAGACATCATCGAGGCGACCGAGGGTGCGGCCGAAGAGGCGGCCGCCAGTGCGCAACTGGCGGCCGGCTCCCTCGCCATCGCCACGTCCGGGCTGACCAAGCGGTTCCGCGGCGGCCAGGTCGCCGTGGACAGCATTGACCTGGCCGTCCCCGCGGGCTGCGTGTATGGCTTCCTCGGGCCGAATGGCTCGGGCAAGACCACCACCATCCGCATGCTGCTCGGCCTGGCCTTCCCAACCGCGGGCACCGCCGAGATCCTCCGCACCCCCATGCCGAACGGCGCCGCCAGCGTGCTGCATCGCGTGGGCTCCCTGGTGGAGGGCCCGGCGTTCTTCCCCTTCCTGTCCGGCCGGGAGAACCTGGCCCGCTGCGACGCCGCCGACCAGACGGCCGATCCCAGGACTGCGAAGGCCCGGATCGGCGAGGCGCTTGAGCGGGTTGGGCTGACGGCGGCGGCACGGAAGCGCTACCGCAACTACTCGCTCGGCATGAAGCAGCGGCTGGCGATCGCGGCCGCGCTGCTGCGCCCCCGCGACCTGGTCATCCTGGACGAGCCGACCAACGGCCTTGACCCGCAGGGCACGCGCGAGGTCCGCTCGCTTGTCCGGCAGATCGCGGCCGACGGCATCACGGTCTTCGTGTCCTCTCACCTGCTAGCAGAGGTCGAGCAGGTCTGCTCGCACGTCGGCGTGATGCGCGGCGGCCGGCTGGTCTTCCAGGGGTCGCTCGACGGCCTGCGGCACACCCGCGCGTCCCGGATCCGGGTGCGGACCGCCGACATCGAGGCGGCCGTCGCCGTGTTCGCCAAGCTCGGGCTGGCCGATCCTGATGCCGTCGACGGCGTCATCACCGCCGAGCTCGGCCCGACAGAGCCTGAGCGCATCACCGCCGAGCTCGTCCACGCGGGAGTCGGGGTCCGCGAGCTGGTGGTGGAGACCCCGAGCCTTGAGGATCTCTTCGTGGGCCTGACGGGAGAGGGATTTGACGTTGAGCACTGAGCTGGAAAGCACGGCGCCCGCCGTTCCCGTCGCGGCCGTCGGCCGGGTGGCCGGGCCGAGGGGCGAGATCGTTCGGGGCTATGGAAGGTTCTTCGCCTCGGAATTGCGGCTGGTGTTCCGGCGGCGGCGCAATCAGCTGCTGCTCCTTGTCGTGTTCGCCTTCCCTGTCCTGATCGGCACCGGGCTGAAGATCGCCGCGCCGCACCCGAACGGTGGCGAGGGCGGCGGGCCGCAGGCGTTCTTCAACCAGCTGGCGGGCAACGGAGTGTTCCTCACGCTGATCGCACTGCAGGCGCTGCTGCTCCTGGTGCTGCCGCTTGTGGTCGCGGTCGTCGCCGGGGACTCGGTCGCGGGCGAGGCCAGCTACGGGACGCTGCGCTACCTGCTGACGCGGCCGGCCGGGCGGACCCGGCTGCTCAGCGTGAAGTACCTGGCGATCGTCACCTATGGTCTCGTGGCCACGTTCATCATCGCCATCACCGCGCTGCTCGTCGGCGTGATCTTCTTCCCGGTCGGGCCGGTGACCCTGCTGTCAGGCACCACGGTCTCGCTAGCGTCGGGCCTGGTGCGGGTGCTGTGGGTGACGCTGTACATCACGGCGGCCATGGCCGCCGTGGGAGCGATCGGGCTGGCGATCTCCACGCTGACCGAGCACGCGATCGGCGCGATCGCGGCCATCATGGTGCTCGTCGTGACCAGTGAGGTTGTCGACCAGGTGCCGGAGTTCTCCCCGATCGCGCCGTACCTGCCGACGCACTGGTGGAACTCCTTCGACTCGCTGTTGCGGACCCCGATCGACACCACGACGCTCGGGCACGGACTGCTGTCGTTCGCCGTCTACGTGGTGCTTTTCACCTCGCTCGCCTGGGCGAAGTTCACCACCTCCGACGTCACCAGCTAGGGGAATCAATCGCCTCTTGGCGGTGCCTCGCGTCCGGGCGTGAACCAGCCGGGCATTACGCGCGTAATTACAGTTATGTGGCCGCATTTTCCTCACGAGCCGACTTCGGCCGTGTTACGATTCCCCAAAATTAGGTTAGCCTAACCTAAATTGGAGGATGAGTGCGGCTTTGCCTGATCGCTTCCAAGCCGACCGATTCCGTGATCTACGGCATCCTCCCCGCGGCCGCCCGGCTTGGCCTGGACGTGGTCCTCCTCACCGACCAGCCTGAGGGGCACGAGCGGGCCCGCGCTCGCTCCCGGCTGCTGCCGCGTCCAGGCTCCCCGCCAGGAGACGCTGGCGGCGAGCCCGATGGCACGTCCGTCCACGTCGTGCCATGCGACGTCTGGGATGCCCGCCAGCTGATCCGCGCGATCGCGGCAGGCCCGGCTCCCGACGCGATCTTCTCCAACTCCGATCACCTGCAGGTACAGACGGCACTGGCGGCGGCCTACTCCGGACTGGCGGGCAAGGACTGGCGCTCGGCCCTGCGCGCCAGGGACAAGTCGCTCATGCGCCGTCGGCTGGCGGAGGCACACGTCGAGCACGTCGCCGCGGCCGAGATCCATCCAGGCACCGCGCACCCCCTGGCTGACCTGGACTTCCCGGTGGTCCTCAAGCCGGCCGAGGGGGTTGCCAGCGAGGACGTCATGCTCGTCAGCGACCCGCGGGAGCTTGAACGGCGAAGCGCGGAGATCCTCGCCAGGCGACCCGGCCAGACCCTGCTCGCCGAGGAATACCTGCCCGGCGGGCTGCACACCCTGGAGACGCTCGGGGACGGCGCGACCACCTGGGTCCTCGGCGGGTTCCGCACCAGCCTCTCGCCGCCACCGTACTTCATCGAGGAGCGGCTCACCTGGGATGCCAACGCGCCGCAGCCGGGCACCGAGCACGTCATGCGCGCGCTCGCCGCGCTTGGCGGCGGGTTCGGTGCCTGCCACTGCGAGTACGTCGTTGGCCCCGAGCGACGGGCAACGCTGATCGAGGTGAATGACCGGCTGATCGGGGATCACTGCGACTTCTTCTTGTCAGACCTCCTTGGCACCGACCTCTTCGAGCTGACCCTGCGGATCTCCCTCGGGGAGCCGCTGCCGCCTGGGCCACCGCCCGCGCCACCGCCGGACCGGAGGCACGCGATCATCGACTACGTCGTCGCCGACCGCCCCGGCGTCCTCGCCGCACCGCCACGGGCCGGCCAGCAGCCCAGCCCAGAGCCTGGCGTACTGCTCTCCTGGTGGCCGCTTCGCTCCGGTGGCGAGCGCATCACGATTACCGGTACCAATCGCGACTACCTCGGCGTGATCACCGCGATCGGCCCCGACCACGCCGCGGTGGAGCGCTCCGTCGCCGCCACGCGCGCCGCCATCAGGCTGGAGATCACGGAGACTGGCCAGTGACGGACCGGCCAGCGGGCATCGGCGGGGAAGCGGAAGCCGAGCACGAGCTGGCGGCACGGGTCATCGACACCCTGCTCAGGGAGGATTACGGCGGGCTGGCCAGCAGGGTACGGCTGGCCGCTGGCCACCTCGCGCTAGACCTCCCGGCAGGCCCCGGCGGCCGGGCCGGGGTGCTGTTGCCCCTTGAGCGTGATGGCTTCCTGGCCGACCTCCGAATCCGGCGGACGGCGGCCGGGCTGCCCTGCCCGCCGCTGACCCTCGATGACGTGGACGCGGTCCTGGCCGCCGTGAGCGACCCGCGAGACTCCGGCGGCGCCGCCGCGTTCGCCGCCGAGTGCCAGCAGGCACTGGCAACCCTCCGGCTCCGCGAAGGCTGCCTTCACCGTGCCAGGAGCAGGCTCGCGCGGCTATGGCGGGAAGCTCCCGATGCACTGGCCGGCCCCCGTGGCCTGCTCGCCTACGAGGCGCTTGCCGCCGCGCTGCCCCACCCGGCCTACCCGACCTCCGAGTCGAGGCCCGGATTCAGCGCCGATGACTCGCTGCGGTACGGCCCCGAGTACCTGCCCACGTTCGCGCTGCACTGGGTGGCGGTACCGCGCTCACGACTGGTCATGGCCGGCCCGCGGGACCGGCCCCCAGGATGGCCGGCCGCGACCCAGGTGGGCCTGCCAGCATCGCTCGCCGTCACCCATGAGCTGATGCCAGTGCACCCCGTCACCTCCCGCGGCGAGCTTGGCCGTGCGCTCACCGCGAGCGGGCTGGTCGGCCAGCCGCTCGCGGCCAGGGCGGTTATCGCCCCAGCCACCGGCCTGCCCGTGGTCCCGACGCTGTCCATCCGGACGGTGGCGCTCAGCCGCCAGCCCAGCGTCCACGTCAAGCTGCCCGTTCCGACCAGTACGCTCGGCCTGCTCAACCGCCGCCTCCTCCAGCCGGGCACCCTCGCCGACGGCGCGCTAGTACGGGAGATCCTCGCGGCCGCGGCAGGCACCGAGGCCACCGACGGCGCGGCGCCGCTTCGCCACCTGCTGCTGGCCGATGAGGGCAGCTACGCGCACGCTGGCCATCCCTGCCTCGGGTACCTGCTTCGCCGCCTGCCGCCCGGCCTGGAGGAGTGCCGGATCGTGCCGGTCGCGGCGCTGCTCGCGCCAGCCCCTGACGCCGCGGGGGCAACCAGGCCGATGGTCATCGATGAGCTCGCCACCTGGGCCTGCGCGGGCGACATCCTGGGCCTCTTCCGCGCTTACCTCGAGGTGCTCTTCCGCGTGCACGTGCGGCTGTTTGCCCGGTACGGCATCGCGCTTGAGGCGCACCAGCAAAACACCGCGGTGGTCCTCGGCCCCCCTGGCGGCACCGTCGGACCCCGGTTGCTCGTCAAGGACTTCGACGGGACGCTCATCCACCTGCCGCGGCTGGCCGCGGCCCTCGGGCCGGCCGCACCGCGGGCCCAGGCCTTCGCCGACCCGCGGATGATCACCCGCTCTGACGACGCACTCGCCGATGTCTTCATCACCATCACCGTGCACCTGTGCGCGGGAGCGCTCGCCTTTGGCCTGGCCCGCCGGGGCGTCGCGCCACTGCCTGAGCTGCTCGCCCTCGTGCGGCGCACGCTGGCAGCCGCGCTTGACGACCACGCGGGCTGGCCGGCGACGAGGCTGCTGCGTGCCCGGGTGCTCAACGCCGACCGCCTTCCCGGCAAGTCCATGGTCACGGCCGGGACCCTGGTCGCGAAGGCGCGGACCGGTGCCACCGATATCAACAAGTACTACGGCACGAGCGGCCCTAACTACCTGATGGCTAGCGAGTCCCCAAGGAGCTGCCGGTGAACCCAGACGCGCTGACCGCGCAGGCACTGCTGAACTGCCTCGTTCGCGAGGTATCGCTGCCCGAGGAGCAGGCATGGGAGGCAGATGGCTACCTGATGATCCGGCTGGCGAGATCGGACAGGCTGCTGCGGCTCACGGTCCGCCGGCCGTCGGCCGGACCGGGACCGCGGCTGACCGGCGACGCCGCGATGTGCGGCGCGAGCCAGTGGGATCCGGTCGGCTGGGAGAAGCTCGCCGCGCTTATCGCCGATGAGCTGGCGCTGGCCACCGGCACCTCCAACGACGAGTTCGCTGCCCAGATCAAGAGCAGCCACGCGGCGATCGCCGCCATCGTGGCCAACGGGAAGGGGGCCGGCAGCGTGCGGATGGCCGCCACCGACCCCGTGATCGACCGGTACTTGTCCAGCGAGCAGTCGCTGGTCGCCGGGCACCGGTTTCATCCCGCGCCCAAGGCCCGCGGGGGAGACCCCAGCGAGTGGCTGCCATTCGCACCGGAGACGGCCGCGCGGTTCCCGCTGCGCTTCCTGGCGGTTCGCGCCGACATGGCGGGCGGCGAAGGCGACACGACCGGCCTTGACCGCCTCGGCGCGCCGCCCGCGCCGCCCGGCTACGTGGCGCTGCCCGCCCATCCCTGGCAGTGGCGGCTGCTAGGCCGGGAGGAGTGGCTAGGGTCCGCGCTGCGAGACGGTCGGCTCATCGACCTCGGCCCGGGGGCGCGGGAGGTGGCGGCGACATCGTCGGTCCGCACGGTCTACGACCCGGCGGCCGATGTCTTCTGCAAGTTCAGCCTCAACGTGCGGATCACCAACTGCGTGCGCAAGAACTCCTGGTACGAGCTCGCGAGCGCGGTCGCCATGACCAGGCTGCTCGGTCCGGTATTCGCCGACCTGGCCGCGCGCTTCCCTGGCACCGTCCTGCTGGGGGAGCCGGGGTACCGCACCGCGTCCCTGGGCACCGGCGATGCGGTTGAGGGGTTGTCCGTCATCGCCCGGGAGGGGCTGCGTGGTCACCTCGCGCCTGGCGCGACTCCGGTCCTGGCCGCGGCGCTGGCCGAGCCGTCGGCCGTCCGCCCCGACTGGGCGGCAGGCAGCGTGCTTGACGGGCGCGACCCGCAGTGGCTGCTTGGCTGGTGGGATGCCTACGTGCGCGCGGTCGCGCCCCCGGTGCTGCATGCGCTGTTCGCCCACGGGGTGGTGCTCGAGCCGCACCTGCAGAACGTCCTGGTGGGAATGAACGACGAGGGGCTGCCGGTGCAGGCCATCTTCCGCGACATGGAAGGCACCAAGCTGCTCACGCCGGACCACGACGCGACGCTCATGACGCTGGAGCCGCGCGTCGGCCGCGCGCTGGGCTACGACGCCGAGCGTGGCTGGAACCGCGTCGCCTACTGCCTGCTCGTCAACCACCTAGCCGAGGTCGCCGCCGCCGTCGCCGACCGTCATCCCGGCCCGCAAGACAGGTTCGAGGCGCTCTTGTGGCACCGGGTCGGCACTGTGCTGGCCGGACTGGCCAGCGATCACGGCTGGCCTCCACAGCTGCGGGCGGTGCTCGCCGGGGTCCCGCTGCCGGCCAAGGCCAACCTTCGCCTCCGGTGGGCCAGGGGAGCGGACGGCGACGCTACCTACCTGACCGTGCCCAACCCGCTCAGCGAGAACGCGGTGGCGCGACGCGCGGTCTGCTCGCCATGCTGACCCGGCTGCCCGCTGCCGGGCCCGGAGCCGGCCCCGGGCTCCGGCTGCCCGTTGCGGTGCGCGACCTAGCCAGGCGCCTGGGCCGCGATCCTTCCGCGCTGCCCGCATACGTCTACGACCTCGACATGCTTGCCACGCACATGGCCGCTATCAGGGCCGCCGTGGGCAATCAGGTCGAGGTCTGCTACGCGATCAAGGCGAACCCAGATCCGGCGCTGCTGCGGGTCATCGCCCGGCACGCTGATGGCCTTGAGGTCTCGTCCTCCGGTGAGCTGCGGCATGCGATGACGGCAGCTCCCGGTGCCCGGCTCGCGTTCGGAGGTCCCGGCAAGACCAGCGCCGAGATCGCCGCGGCGATCCGCGCCGGGACGTTCAGGTTCCACGTGGAGAGTCCGCATGAGCTGCGGCTACTAGGCTCCGCCGCGCTAGCCGCCGGACGCACCGCCGATATCTTGTTGCGGGTCAACCTGCCAGGACGCCCCGATGTCACCTCGACTGCCGATGGCGCACCGACAGGTGCCGCTGCCCTCGTCATGGGCGGCCAGGCCAGCCCGTTCGGAATGGACCCCGACCTGCTTGAGCACTGCGCCCAGTGGCTGGCAGGCGGTAGTCAGGAAGCCCGCCAGCTGCGGCTACGCGGGATCCACGCCCACCTGGCCAGCGGGCTGCAGGCTCCCGCCCTGCTCGACTCCGCGCTGCGCGTCCTTGCGTTCGCCCGGCCGTGGTGCGCCGCTCACGGCGTGCGCCATCCCGAGTTCAACCTTGGCGGGGGCATGTCCGTCGACTACCGCGACCCGGGCACGCTGTTCGACTGGACGGCGTTCGGCCGGGGCCTCGCCGCAGCGGCTCGCCCGGGCGAAACCGTGCGGATTGAGCCGGGACGATCCGTCACCGCGTACTGCGGCTGGTACATCACCCGGGTGCTTGACGTGAAGCGCAGCCACGGCCAGGCGTTCGCCGTGGTGGCCGGCGGCACGCACCACCTGCGAACGCCGGCCGCCAAGGGACATGATCAGCCGTTCGCGGTGCTGCCCGTGGGCGCCTGGCCGCACGGCTGGCCCCGGCCCGCCGTCGCGGCCGAGCCGGTGACGATAGTCGGCCAGTTGTGCACGCCGAAGGACGTGCTGGCGCGGGACGTCATGGTGAGCCAGCTGCGGTCGGCGGACCTAGTCGCGTTCGGGCTGGCCGGCGCCTACGCGTGGAACATCTCCCACCACGGCTTCCTGATGCATCCCGAGCCCGCCTTTCACTACATCGGCACCGGGAGTCCCGGCTAGGAGATGTGGGCCCCGACCAGGTGTCCGATAACGAAGGCGAAGCCGGTCGCCAGGAAGGCCGCGGTGAACTGGCGCAGGCCGCCAAGCAGGCTCGATCGCCCGGTCAGCTTGGCCACGGCGGCGCCCCCAGCGAACGCGGACAAGCCCGCCAGCGCCAGCGCCACGTTGAGGTCCGGGTAGCCAGCCAGAAAAGGGGCCAGCGGGATCAGGGCGCCTACGGTAAAGGACGCGAAGGAGGCGATCGCCGCGGTCCGTGGCGACGGCAGGTCTTCCGGGTCGATGCCCAGTTCCTCGCGCACATGGGTGGCCACCGCCCGCTCCGGGTCGGCCGAGATCTGCCGGACGACGGCCTCGGCCAGATTGGGTGAGACACCCTTCTCGATGTACACCTGGGTCAGCCTGGTCCGCTTGCCCTGCGGATCACGTGCGTGCTGCTTGCGCTCGAGGTCTACTTCCGCTGCCGTCAGCTCATTTTGCGATGTGACCGATATGTACTCGCCGGTGGCCATGGAGAACGCTCCGGCGATCAGCCCGGCGATGCCGGTCAGGACGATCATGCCGTGCCCGCCGCCACCCCCGCCGATCCCCGCGATCAGCGAGGAGTTGGTCACGAGACCGTCCATCGCGCCGAAGACCGCAGGCCGAAGCCACCCGCCGCTGACGTCCCGGTGCTCCCGTAGTTCCTCCCCCGCCGCGGTCTTGGGCAGGAGGACGAGCCTGTTGCTGAACGGCAGCCATCCGGGGACGCTCTTGCCGCCCGGTGGCAGGTCCCGCGGGACGGGCCTGTCGCCAGACGGCCGGTAGGCGGGCATCGGGCCGCTGATCGTCGGGTAATCCGCTATCAGGGTGGTGGTTGACGACCGCAGGTCGCGAGCGGAGCCGCTGGCGGGCCGGTAGGCCGGCATCGGCCCGCTGTCGGGCCGGTAGGCGCGTATTGGCCCGCTGTTGGTGCGGTAGGCGTCGCCCTGGTAGGCGGGCATTGGCCCGCTGTCGGGCCGGTAGGCCGGTATCGGCCCGCTGTCGGTGCGGTAGCCGTCGCCCTGGTAGCCGCCAGGCTGATAGGCCGGCCTTGGCCCGCTGTACGCGCGGGTGGCCTGCCTGCCAGGCGCGGGCGCCGGCCTGGGGCCGTTGCGAGGCGGTGGGTAGCCACGCCGGGGGTCCTGCGGCGGGTACCTCGCCGGGGCCTGCTCACCAGCCGACGGCCGCTGCCGGACGCGGCCCGCCGGGCGATAGGACTGACCCGGCTGCCCGGGAACGCTGTACTGTCCCGTCGGTGACGCTCCCGTGTAATTGGGATATCTCGCGTCGAGGCCATCCCCGTACGTCGGCGTACCGTCAGGCGAAAAGCCAAAGTTGTCCATTCCGCCGCCCGTCCTCATATGTCTTCGACTGGGCAGGAAAGGGAATAGCTGATGGTTGGCCTATCATGAACATGCGATTCTGGACTTTCTGGCACGGCTTGACTGCCGAGCTGTTGCATGCTCGCCTCCGGGGATGCTTGCGCTTAGCTGACTCTACCCTGAGGCGATGTTCGCGGCAGCTGGAAACCGATGAAGGAATTTCTTACGAAGAGATTACCGTGATCCTACCGAGATGGGTTGGCTAGCCTTACCTGGCTAGCCGACCTGGGTAAATGAGAGGGCCTCGTAATAGACCTCAGCCCGCGGGATGCCATCGGCGCAGGACAGGAAGGTGGGCGTGAGTTTGGCGCCGGCCAGGACCAGGTGGTAGGCGTCTTCGCGGCCGCGGGTGGCCTGGTGGGTGACCCGGACTTCCCAACGGTCGCCCTCGTCAGGGGCCTGCCCTGCAGTTCCGGTGCCTCCATCGGCGGGCAGGCATCGCGCCCACTCGACCCGGATCGCGTCACGATTGAAGTCGCCGAGCCGGACCGCCGCGGCATGCAGGGCGGCCTGTACCGGCACGGGCTGGCCACACCGGCCGCGGTAGTGGGAGAGCATCAGCTGCCCGGCGGCGAAGCGCCGCGTCACCTCAACGGCCGACTCGGGGTCCAGCCAGCCGAACATGTCTCCCGTCGGCAGCAGCATGATGGTGGCCGCGAACCGGTGGCCACCCAGGTGCGAGCACTCCCAGGTATCCCAGTCGGTGCCAGCGGCGATCGCGGCCGCAACAGGGCGGCCCCGCACGGCGCAGCACTGGTCCCGCTTGCCGTTGGTGCACACCAGGGCAAGCTGCTGCGGTCCGGCGGGACCGGTCGTGCCCGTGACCGTGGCGGCAAGGTCGAGGCCGAGGAGGTCAGCGGGATCACGCCAGGAGCCCCATACCACCCGCTCCGTCCCTGGCGCGGTGTCGGCCAGCGCCCAGGCCCTAGGCTCATTCCTGGCGCTCGGCCCGGCGGACGGATGACGGCCGGGCCGGCGGATCAGCAGCACGTGCGCGTCGGCCGCCGCCGCCAGGCTGGCAAGCTGGCGGGCGGTGCCGGTTTCCAGGTGCGTGCCCTCGAGGGCGGAAGGACCCCACGGGCCGGGCATTTCGAGCAGAAGGAACCGGGAATAGCGGACGGCGCTGGCCTTGAGCGGCTCATCGCGCATCCGCGCGGCGTCCGCACAGCGCATCGCGGGCAGCTCAGGGAGCGCCTCGGCGCTGCCGTCGTGGCCGACACCGGATTCCGTCCGGCCGGGAATGCCTAGTGAGCAGGTGTGGGCTGTCATCGCTGCCCTTCTCGGCTGATCTTGGTGGATATCTCTTGCCAGAATCACAGTGACGCGCGGCGGGACCGCTTGGTGTGCGGGTAAGCAATCCTTAATTGGTTCTCCTGCCCCCGCTCCACGTTGGCCCTCACCGCGGCCGATCCAGCGCGGCACTCTCCAACTAAGGTAAGCCTAACCTATCATCCGCCGTCGTGCGAAGCCCAACGGCCGCCCGCACGGCGCGGACCTGGGGGCGCGTGACGCTAGTGGCGAACCCGAGGCAGCGGGCCGGCCGTACGTCAGGCCCCGGGAAAGTCCTCTTCCCAGAACTCCGTCAGCCCGCGCGGCTTGGTGGCCGCCTCATCGTTTTCGCGGACGCGGAGCTCGACCCGGCGGATCTTGCCGGAGATTGTCTTGGGCAGGTCGGCGAACTCGATGCGGCGGATGCGCTTGTATGGCGCGACCCGTTCCCGGCAGAACGCCATGATGTCCCTGGCCAGTTCAGGGCTGGGACTCGCGGACGCGGCCAGGATGACGTACGCCTTGGGCACCGCGAGCCGCAGGGGGTCGGGAGAGGGAACGACGGCCGCCTCCGCCACTGCCTCGTGCTCGATGAGCACGCTTTCCAGCTCGAACGGCGAGATGCGGTAATCCGACGCCTTGAAGACGTCGTCCGTCCGCCCGATGTAGGTGATGTACCCGGCGTCGTCCATCGTCGCGACATCGCCCGTGTGGTAGTAGCCGCCGCGCGTCGCCTCGGCGTTCTTGTCCGCGTCGCCCTGGTACCCGGTCATCAGGCCGACCGGGCGGCGCGACAAGTCCAGGCATATCTCGCCTTCGCCGCCCTCCTTGGCGGGCTCGCCGCTGATCGGGTCCACGAGTACCACGGGGTAGCCGGGCAACGCGCGGCCCATCGACCCGGGCTTCACCTGCTGGCCGGGGGTATTGCCGACCTGGGCGGTCGTTTCCGTCTGGCCGAAGCCATCGCGGATAGTCAGCCCCCAGGCCGCCTGGACCTGCTCGATGACCTCCGGGTTCAGTGGCTCGCCCGCCCCGGTGACCTCCCGCAGCGCGGACACGTTGGCCTTCGCGAGATCGGCCTGGATGAGCATCCGCCAGACCGTCGGCGGGGCGCAGAAGGTCGAAACGCCGCAGTCACCGATCGTCTTGAGCAGCCCCTCGGCGCTGAACCTGCTCTGGTTGAGGATCGCGATGGTGGCCTGCGCGTTCCACGGGGCGAACAGGTTGCTCCAGGCGTGCTTGGCCCAGCCGGGGGAGGAGATGTTCAGGTGCACGTCGCCGGGCTGCAGGCCGATCCAGTACATCGTGGACAGGTGCCCTACCGGGTAGCTCGCGTGCGTGTGGCCCACGAGCTTCGGCTTGGACGTCGTGCCCGACGTGAAGTACAGCAGCAGCGGGTCGCTCGCGTGCGTGACGCCATCCGGCTCGAACGCAGCGGGCGCCGCGCGGTAATCGTCGTACGGCGTCCAGCCCGCCGCCGCACCGACCACGACCCGCGTCCACGAGCCGGGCACGTCGGCGAACTTTGGCACCTGAGCCTGCTCCGCGACGACGTGCCGCACCTCGCCCCGCTCAACCCGGTCCACCAGGTCGTCGGCCTGCAGCAAGGTGGACGCCGGGATGATCACCGCACCGAGCTTGATCGCCGCCAGCATGACCTCCCACAAGGCCACTACGTTGCCCAGCATGAGCAGCACGTGGTCACCGCGCTTGACGCCAAGGCCACGCAGCCAGCTCGCCACCTGGCTGGAGCGGGCCGCCATCTCGCCGTAGGAGACGGACTCATCGCGGCCGTCCTCCCCGACCACGCGCAGCGCCGGACGCTCGGGGTGCTCGCCAGCGACCACGTCAAACCAGTCAAGACCCCAGTTGAACTCATCGAGCTCAGGCCAGGTGAACTCGGCCCGCGCGGCGGCATAGTCGCTGCGGTGGGCCAGCAGGAGGTCTCGCGCCGCACGGAAGGCGGCAGTCGAAGCGGGGGTGCTCATGCAGGTCATGATCGCAGCAACCGCCAGGTCAGGGCTACCCCACTATCCACAGGTATAGAGGTATAGGAGGGCGCCGTGGCGCCTGGACCGAGCGTGAGCTGGGTTCCAGGGGGTCGTCCCCCTGGGCTAGCGAGGTAGGCTGTTGCTAGCCCCTCAGTCAGCTCCTCAGGTGATACACATTCCGGATTCTGAGCCGACGGCCGTCACCGCGTGGCAGGCGCTCGGCCTGCTTGTCCAGCTTGGCGTCACGGTCCCCGATGCGATCGATGAGGCCCGGCAGATGCTGGCCGTGGAATTGGCCGACCTCGATGCGGCGTGCAGCAGGTTCCGCCCGGACTCCGAGGTCAGCAGGATTGCCAGCGCACCGGGTGACGCGGCGGGCATGTGCACCATGACGGTCAGCCCGCTGCTGGCGGAGGCGATCGCGGTGGCGCTGCGCGCGGCCCGGCTGACCGACGGGGACGTCGACCCCACCGTCGGTGCGGCGCTGCGGGTCCTTGGCTATGACCGGGACTTCGGGCAGGTTCCGCCGACGGCGGGTGCGGTGCAGCTGGCGGCGCTGTACGTCCCTGGCTGGCAGGTTGTCGACCTCGACCTGGCGACTAGGCGGCTGCGGCTTCCCGCGGGTGTCCAGCTTGACCTGGGCGCGACCGCCCCGGGCTGGGCGGCCGACCGCGCCGCGGACCGGATTGCCAAGGAGCTGGACTGCGGGGTCCTCGTCAGCCTTGGCGGCGACACGTCCGTGGCGGGCGAGCCGCCCGGCGACGGCTGGCGAATCGGTGTCAGGGATGTCAGCGGCGGCCCGGGCACGGTGATCTCGGTCCGTGACGGGGGCGTCGCGACGTCATCGATCGCGGCGCGCCGCTGGCGACGGGGCGGCGACGTGCTCCACCACATCCTGGACCCCCGCACGGCGCTGCCCGCGGCGCCAGTCTGGCGCACTGTCTCGGTGGCCGCCGCGAGCTGCGCCGACGCCAACGCCGCGGCTACCGCCGCGATCATCAGGGGCCGGTACGCTCCTGGCTGGCTGGCCAGCCTGGGCCTTCCGTCGCGCCTGGTGGCGAGCGACGGCAGCGTGCGGGTGATCGCGGGGTGGCCGCAGGACAGGCCCCTCGAACCCTAGGCCGGCTGGATGCCCATGTCGCGGCGGCCGTCGCTACCTGGTCCTTCTGGCGCCGAGTTCACGAGGCTGTGCGCGGCCATCACCAGGTAGTCCCACAGTTGCGCGTCCAGCACGTCAGGCAGCGCGATCTCGTCGAGGGCGGTCCGCATGTGGGCGAGCCACAGGTCCCGTTCCCGTTCCCCGATGCGAAACGGCACGTGCCTCATCCGCAGCCGCGGGTGCCCGCGCAGCTCGTGGTAGGCCGACGGCCCGCCCCAGTACTGGATCAGGAACAGGCGCAGGTGCTCCTCGGCGGGCCCGAGGTCCTTGGTCGGGTAGACCGGCCGCAGTTCGGGATCGGCCGCGACCTCCTGGTAAAACCGGTGGACCAGCCGGGTAAACGTCTCCTCGCCGCCTACGGCCTCGTAGAAGGTGGTGGGCGCTGGCCTGCTGCTGTCGGCAGGCACGGAGTTCTCAGTCATGGCACCCTCCACCCTAGCCGCCCGTATCTGGCGCCGGGACCGGGAAGATGCCAGCCGCGTCGAGCGCGGCCTTGACCCGGGCACGCATCTCCCGCTCGGTCTCCCATTGCCGCAGCGGCGCGGTCCGCGCGACCATGCGCATGGTGACCTCACTGCTTGACACGTCCTGCGCGCCCCAGATCTCGGGCTTCTCCAGTAGGAAGGCGCGCAGCGCCGGGTCGTTCCATGCGCTGTCGGCCACGTCGTCGAGGATCGACCGGATGGTCCCGAGGTCTGCCGTGTAGGGAACGGGGAAGTCGATCACCGCCCTGGCCCAGCCCTGCGACTGGTTGCCCACGCGGTCTATGGTGCCGTTGCGGATGTGCCAGACGACTCCGTTGACGTCACGCAGCCGGGTGATGCGCAGCGTCATGGTCTCCACCGTGCCGGTGACTTTCCCCACGCTGATGGCGTCGCCCACGCCGTACTGGTCCTCAAGCAGGATGAAGATGCCGGTCAGGTAGTCACGGACCAGGTTCTGCGCGCCAAAGCCGAGTGCGATCCCGGCCACGCCCGCGCTCGCGAGCAGGGGTGCCAGGTTGATGCCGAGGTCGCCGAGGATGACGAGCCCGGCGATGGCGAAGGTGATCACGGAGGCCGCGCTGCGCAGGACCTGGCCGAGCGCCCGGACCCGCTGGTGGCGCCGCTCGGTGACGATCGCTACCTCGACGCCCGCGACCGCCTCAGCCGTCGTCGCCTCAGCCGTCGTCGCCTCGGCCGGCGTGGCCTGGACGGCGACGGCGACGGTCTCGTCGGCGACCGTCTCGCCGGTCGCGGCGGAGGCGACGCTTGCGCCCGTCGCCGGCGTGGCTGGGGAGGCCGCCTCGGTCGTCGCGGCGGGCCGGCCCTTGCGCCACCGCAGCAGCCGGACAGGGACGAGGCGTACGCGGACCAGCCGGCCGCCGGGCAGCGAGCCTCGGAACTGGGGAAGCAGGGTAACCGCCGCCCGCTCGCTGATCTGGTTGATCAGCCGGTGCAGGAGGCCCCTGATGATCAGCGCCAGCACCACGACCAGGGCCAGCCGCAATATCAGGTGGATCGGCCCGGACAGGTAGATCTCGGTCAGCTGCGAGGCCCGGACGTTGTGGGCCACGTCCCACACCAGGCGGCAGGCGATGCCCGGGTCACTGCCGCAGACACCGGTCAGCGTTAGCGGCGTGTGGTCCAAGGTCGAGCCTCCCGGGGTCGGATTCGCTCCTCCCGAAGGCTACAGGTACGGAAATGGACTGCCTGCGCAGCGCCACGCCCCGCTCAGGGCGCCAGCCCGATCGAGCCTTCTGCCGGGGGGCGGCGGAGCTCGCGGCGGGCCTGCGGCACTCGGCGCCAGGACAGGCCGAGGTTCAGGTCTAGGACCGCCGCCAGCAGCACCACGCCGATCGCCGCCGCGCCTGCCCCAGAAAGCGCCAGTCCCGCCATCAGGCGCGGCGGAGCGTACGTCCACGTCAGCACGCCGGTGCCCGCTGGCACGTCAACCGCCTGGACCACGCCATCGGTCTTGACCGGGAGCTGCACCGCTTGCCCCGCACCGGACGGCTGCCAGGACGCGCTCCATCCCGGTATATCCGCGACAGAACGAACGACCTCCACTCCAGCAGGTGAGGCCACTGTCGCGCTCGTTGGCTCGGTCGGCAGGCCGGCGACGTCGGTGATCGACGCGCCCGCAGCGGAGCCACCGCCCACGGCCTGCAGTGTCAGGGGTCCCTGGGCCTGCTGGTTGTGGTAGATCGCGAATCCGCCGTCATAGCCGACGAGGACCCAGTGCGGCGAGGTCAGCACGTTCTTCAGGACCCCATCCGCGTACTGCGGCAGGGTGAGCAGGATCGTCGTGTCGAGCGAGTCGAGGGTGCCGTTGGAGATCGCGGCGGGCGACAGCGTGTCCTGCCCTTCGCCGTCGGCCTGGTGGGAGCCGGTGGCCGTCGCGTAGCCGCCGTCCACAATCGAGGTGTAGCCCTGGACGGATGAGATCTGGCTCAGCGAGTTGAGGTCGGGGGGCTGAAGGACGGTCAGGTCCGAGGTGTCGTAGAGGTCCGGATCGTAGATCACGAACCGTCCCTGGTACCCGAGGTTCGCGATGGGGCGCACGGACAGGTGCGGAACCGAGGCAGCGGGGCTGGCCGATGCGGAGGAACTGCTCGAAGAAGCTTCCGTGTTCGCTGAAGACGCGGTGTCCGCTGAAGACAGGGTTGTGGAAGACTGCGTGCTTGCTGCAGAGTCGCTGGCCGCCGAGGCGGAGGTGGTTGGGGAACTGGGGCTGACTGACGGGGCCGGCGCCGCGCTTGCCGCTGCCGTGGCCGGGGTGATCTGGACGACGGTCAGCGCGCTGAAGGCAAGGACGTCCAGGATGGCAAAGGCGGCCATGAAGCGCGAGAACGTCCGCCGTGACAGCCGCCGCCCGAGGGTCACCAGGGCCAGCGCCGCCACTCCAAGCACAAGGAACGGGATGAGCCAGGGCCGCAGCGAGCCGATGACGGCGGCACTCGCGCTGGCCGGCGATTCGAGCCAGTTGAATATGGCCAGACCGCCCGCGAGGCCGATGACGGCGACCACGATCACGCCGACCGCGGGCAGCGAGCCAAGGACGCCCTCAGGTGACAGGCGCCGTAGCAGGGAGCGACCTCTCGAAGCTTCCGGGCGGGTTAGGCGGGCCGGGAACGGATGATCGGCCCAGTAGGCCAGCAGGACCGCGAGAGCCAGGTCGGCGACCAGGATGTTGCGGCTCTGGAGCCGCTGGGTCCCGAAGAAGGGCAGCTTGGCCAGCAGTCCACCCAGCGGCGTGTTGCCGCCCAGGGCCAGCAGCACCCCGACCACGGCCACCAGGTGCCAGACCAGCCACTCGGGAAGCTCAGATAGCCGGCGCTGGCCGAACCGGGCTTGTGTGGCGGGCTCGCCGCCGGAGCTGCGCCGCCGGCGGAGCCAGTCAAAGGAAGCCCGCCAGGGCAGCCGGGCCAGCAGGGCACACGCCGCGACAAGCGGAAGGATGCCGATGTAGCCGTCGACTTCCGTCAGGTTGTACGAAGCGAAGAAGGTTGGCTGACTGCCTGTCCCTGACCCGCCGAGCAGGTCGGGGACCAGCATCAGCAGCAGCCACCGGTCGGGCAGTGAGCCCGAGCTGAAGAGCGCGAGCGATGATCCGGCCCGCTGCGAGGTGTCGATCGCGGCCAGGCCAGGCAGCACCTGCACCGCGCCAAGCATCAGCCCGAGTACGAGGCCGCCGGCCATCCAGCCCGCGGCGGCCAGGCACCGTCGGCCGAGGCAGGCGACTCGCCATACGCCGTACAGGCCGATGACCGCGAACCCGTCAGCGATCGACCGTGGCTCGCCCGCCAGGACGATCAGCCCGATGACCAGGCCGAGCAGCCCCGTCCACGCCAGTCGGGCGCGTGTGCCGCCATGATCTGGGCCGGCCGTGGTGGCATGGTCAGTTCCGGCGGTCAGCCGGTGGATGGCCAGCAGGCCGAGTGGCACCCAGCTCATCCCGGCGACCACGCCAAAATGGGTGACCTGTGCGGCCATTGCCCCGCCGAAGGAGAATGTGAGCGCTCCGGCGAAGGAGGCCACGGTTCCAAGCCGGGGACCAAGCCGCAGGAAGCCGAACATTCCCACGGCGGCGGTAACGAAGGTGAGGACAAGCCCGGCGCTCCAGGCCGCGGTGCCAGGCAGCACCGCGAACAGCCAGGTCAGCGGATATGCGGCCCCGGCGTTCCAGCCGGCGAGCAGTGGCGCGCCGCTCCAGATGTACGGGTCGTAGACCGGCAACTGCCCGGCCCGGATCTGCTGGCCGGCCAGGACCCGGAGTGGGTAGTTCTGGGTCAGGTCGTCGCCAGGTAGCACCGGTCGGCCCAGCATCGCTGGCAGTCCGAACACCAGTATCGCTAGCCCCACGAGCACGCCGACGGCAACGACGTCACCCTTGCGGGCCCGGAGCGTGGAAACCATGGAAGGGACTATGACACCTAACGCTGGGAAAAGTATTGAGATGCGCTGAGACGGCTGGCTTTACACCCCCAGGCCCGTCTCACGTGCTACGAACCCCAAGGTGTCGCCGGCCAGTGCCGCGGACAGCGACACCGCCCGCGCCCCATGGCCAACCCGGCCCTCGGCCCGCATCAGCACCGGGCGGGACGACGATGTCGCGTGCTGAAGAGCCGCACACATCTTATAGGCGTGCATCGGGTGAACCCTCGTATCGTTCGTGAAGACGGTGAACAGTACTGACGGGTAAGCCTGGCCGTCGGATACCCGGTGGTAGGGCGAGTAGCCCAGGAGCCACGGGAGCTCCTCGGCCACGCGGGCCGACCCGTACTCGGTATTCCACGTCTCGCCGAGGCCGAACTTCTCGTACCGCACCATGTCAAGGAGCGGGGCCGAGCAGACGCAGGCCGCGAACAGCTCCGGGCGCTGGGTGATCGCCGCGCCGACGAGTAGCCCGCCGTTCGAGCCGCCCCACACCGCCAGTTGCGACGATGTGGTGATCCCCGTGGCGATCAAGTGCTCAGCCGCCGCGTGAAAGTCGTCAAACACCTTCTGCTTGCGGTCGAGCATGCCCGCTCGGTGCCATTCCTCTCCCTCCTCGCTGCCACCGCGCAGGGCCGCCACCGCGTAGGCACCCCCCGCCTCCACCCAGGCCAGGATGCTGGCCGAGTATCCCGGTGTCATGCTGATGTTGAACCCGCCGTACCCGTACAGGATCGTGGGCACCGGTCCTTGCCCTCCCGCGCCCGACGGCTGGATCACCACCATCCGCACCGGCGTGCCATCCTGCGACAGGTAGGTGACCTGAGAGGCGGAGACGGCGGGTCGTTCGGCGTGGCCGGGCGGGGTGGCGTAGGTGTCAAGCAGGCCCGTGGCGGCGCTGTAGCGGAGCACGACGGGGGGCGTGGTGTAGTCGGTGTAGGAGAACCAGGCCTCATCCCCGCCCTCAGGGCGCTCGGCGATGCCACCCACGGTCCCGATGCCAGGCAGCGCCAGGACAGCCCGCTGGGCCCCCGTGGCCAGGTCGTGAACGGTGACCTCGCCGATCCCATGCCGGGTCCACCGGCAAAGCAAGACGGGTGCGGATCGGGGGGTACGGGGGGTCGTCCCCCCGGGAGAAGCCGTCCCTGCGTCGAGTATGGCGTAGCCGCGAAGTACGGCCTCCGGGTCCTGGGGGACGAGGTCCCGCCAGGCCTGCGGACGCGGGTCGGCTGGATCGGTGATGGCCAGCCTGCCCCGGGGGGCATCCAGGTCGGTGAAGACGTACAGGCGGCCGTCCCGTCCCGGGCGCAGGGACGTCTGAGCGTCCAGGCCGACGGTGACCTCCCTGAAGTCGGGCTGGGACGGGTCGCCGGAGGTCAGGTCGGCGATCCACACGTCGTCGCGCGGTGCGGTGCCGATGGAGGAGGAGACGACCAGCCAGCGCCCGTCCATGCTGACGCTGACCCCGTAGTAGGAGGTCTTGTCCCGGCCGCCGCCGAAGACGAGCGCGTCGGTCTCCGGGTCGGTCCCGACGATGTGCAGGTAGACGCGGCGGTGGTACTGCTCCTCGCCGTCGGGAACCTGGCCTGGGGGAAGCCGTCGCACGTAGTAGAACGCCTTGCCGCCGGGCAGCCAGGCGACCCCCGAGTAGCGGCACCGGTCGATCGGCCCGTCCACGATTGCTCCCGTGGTGACGTCGAGGACGCGCAGCAGCGACTCCTCGGTGCCGCCTTCTGAGAGCTGGTAGGCCAGCAGGCGGCCTTCCTTGTCCGGCTGCCACTGGTCCAGTGTCGTCCGCCCGGACGGGTCAAGGGCCATGGGGTCAATCAGGACACGAGCGCCATCCACTGTTCCCGCGGGCCTCCGGGCCTCATCCTCAGTCGCCTCTTCCGCGTCACTGATCCCGTCCCCGACATACAGCACGCCGTGTTCCTGGCCAGGATCACGGCGAGTGAAGAAGCGGGAGGTGCCGCGCCAGGCGGGCGGGGAGACATAGCCCGTCTGCAGAAGTTCGCTGACGCGCCGGGCGAACCGCTCCCGCAGCGGAAGCCCGGTGGCCTCCGCGTTCCAGAGGGCCTCTTGCGCGGCGAGCCACTCGCGGGCGGGCTGGCTGCCGGTGTCCTCGAGCCAGCGGTACGGGTCGGGCACTAGCCGCCCGAAAAGGTCTTCCGTGAGGTCAAGGCGTCGGGCTTCAGGGTATGGAAGGCGCATGACCGACACGATAACCCCAGCTCGTTACCGGCCATTAACCTAGAAGCCTCTGTTCGGCGGGTATCGTTAATGGTGTTGGCGGAGGCACGTGGCTTCGGTCACACTGGGGTTGTCCTGTGACCCTAGTGATGCGAGCGGCGCCTCACGACAGGTGCCCGCGGAGGTGCCCGTGCGACGTGTGCTGCTGCTTAACGTCACGTATGAGCCGCTTACGACTGTTGGTCTGCGGCGAGCGGTGTGCCTAGTGCTCTGCGGAAAGGCAGAGGTGGTGCACGACGGCGGCGGGCAGGTGCTGCATTCGGCGACCGTCACCGTACCCGCTCCGTCCGTGATTCGTCTCCGAAGATACGTCCGGATCCCGCAGCGCAACCGCGTGCCCCTGACGCGGGCTGCGCTGATGCGGCGGGACAACTACAAGTGCGCCTACTGCGGGCGGGCCGCGGCCACGATCGACCACGTTCTGCCGCGCAGCCGTGGTGGCCAGCACACCTGGGAGAACTGCGTGGCCTCCTGCCAGATGTGCAATCACCGCAAGGCGGACCGGCTGCTCGAGGAGCTGGGCTGGGAGCTGCTCAGCAAGCCGGTCGTGCCACGCGGCGCGCACTGGCGCCTGATAGGCGCACAGTTCGACGGCGAGCCGGCCTGGGAGCCCTACCTGCGCGACTCAAGCGCGGCGTGATAGCTATCCCCGCGTCTGCTAGCTGTTAGCTGGGGGCCGAGGGGGCGCCGAAGGCGCGGAAGCGACGCTGGCTGAGGCCGGCGATGATGGCCAGGGCCAGCAGCGTGCCCGAGAGCACGAAGACCGGAGACGGGCCGAGGCGGTGGGCGAGCATGCCGGCGATCGCCGTCGCGAGCGGGAAGCTGCCGAGCGAGCCAAGCATCACAACCCCCATGACCCGGCCGAGCATCGCCGGGGGTGCCCATCGCTGGATGAGGGTCACGAAGATGACGTTGCCGAAGCCGGCGACGAGGCCGAACACGAACATCGCGGCCGCGGCGCCGGGCAGGCCGCTGGCGGCGGGCACCGAGGCCACGGCGAGCGCCGCGACGAGGAACACCGACGCGCTGACCACGGCTGGCTTCGAAAGCCCGCCGGCCCTGGCCGCGGTGAGTGTTCCGGCCATGCTCGCCGCGCCGAAGCACGCCATGATCGCCCCGTACCCATCGGCCCCGAAGCGGGCGTGCGACAGCACGGGCAGCGCCACCTCGAAGCAGGCGGTCACCGCGAAGTTCGCCCCGACAAGCACCACGAGGATGAGCTGGAGCACCCGTTCGCGCGCCAGCAGGGTCCACACGGTAATCCGCTCAAGCGTGGCGTAACCGGCGGGGTTCCCCCGGGGGCCGGTGGCCTCCCTGATCATGGCCAGCGACAGGGCCGACACGGCGTAGGAGGCGGCGTCGAGGGCAAAGGCCTGCGCCGGGCCCGCGGCGGCGACGATGGCACCGCCGATGGCCGGCCCGAGCAGGGTTCCGCCTTGCACGGCCGCGTTGTAGAGGGCGTTGCCCGCCTGCAGTTGCCGCTGAGGCAGGAGCGACGGCAAGATCGCGTAGGAGGCGGGCATGAACAGCGCCGAGCCCGCACCGAGCAGTGCCGCGACCGGCCCGAGCGCGACCAGTGAGGTGACGTGCGCGGCCGCGAAGGCCGCGAACACCACCGTCAGCAGGCAGCGGGCAAGGTCGGAGCAGAGCATGAGCTTGCGCGGCCCAAGCCGGTCGGCCAGCGAGCCGCCCAGCGTGATCAGCGCCGCGCGCGGTATGCCATAGCAGGCAAGCACGCCGCCCAGCAGAACCGCACTGCCATGCGCGGAAAGCACAAGCCAGGGAAGGGCGACCGCATAGCAGTAGTCGCCCATAGTAGATGCCAGTTGTCCGGAGCTGAGTAGCCGGAAGTTCCGT
>Ga0335072_10000362_pt1 | contig 94071 bp, 72 predicted proteins | sample Lox_Sample_21_FD_206725 | JGI IMG/M metagenome (GOLD analysis project Ga0335072, IMG submission 206725) | Soil microbial communities from Loxahatchee National Wildlife Refuge, Florida, United States - Lox_Sample_2.1 | ecosystem: Environmental > Terrestrial > Soil > Wetlands | place: USA...
GGTAAAGGGGTAATGATACGGCGTTAGGAGGCGGAATAGAGCACAATAATAAAAGAGACGAACCCAGCTGGGCCTCGGAAGGCCCAGCGGTTCGCACTGTTTACTCATGGTACATAACGCTCCATCTCCGTGACCTCCTGCTACTACATGCTGGCGATAACTCCATAAGTACCGAAGGGGCAAGTACCTTCTTAACACCAATCAGCCCTCGCTCATCCCGCCCGAATCGCGACAAAAATAGAGCCAGCTCATTTTTGCCGCCAGCAGCTTTCTGATGAATCTCTTCTTTTGCTGGAAGTTTCTCCCTATCAGTCTCCTCCGCTCTCCGTTGATTCTTCGTCCCATACAATTTCTAATCAGCTCGTAAGTGTATTGCCGTTATTCTGGTAAGGGCAGAATTCCCATCCACACTCCCTGTTGAGTATCACGATGGCCGAAGCACGTGACAGGGATTGGAAACGCATATATAGGAGGCGTCCGCCCGTCACCAGGTAGATCAATCAACTAACACCTATCACTTGTCTCAGCACTCCCACTAACTCCTACGCGTATTATTGTTATTCGCGTACAGGTAGAATTCCCGTCCACACTTTCTGTTGAGTATCAATTGCCTCAATACTCCTATATAATCGTACGGGTATTACAATTGTTCTGGTATGGCCTGAATTCTCGTCCTCGCGATGCTCGTCGTTTCCTTCAGATCAAAGTTCCGAGGGCTCCGGCAACGTAGAGTAGTGTATTGTCACGAAATTGGTCGGAGACTATGAGGAGTGGACGAAACCAATCGATTGGTCTAGCTAACAAGAGGTTGAGCAAGGAGGGAAGGCCTTTCCTCTCGCCTCTCCTTGGCACTGAACAGTGTCACGTGATTACAACATGTCAATTCGTGACAGAAGGCGCTGCAACGGCGGCGGTTCCATGGAGATTGATGCAACCACACTTCAAACTGCATGTTCGGACGGATCACGAGTCTACCAACATAGAATGTCCAAACTTGATGATCCAAGGAAGAGCAGCTACACGATATAAGTGATGAGGGGTTTCTTTTTCGAGCGAATTATAATATACACATCGGCTTGATACCTCCTCTTCAGCCAATTGCATTTTCCTATGAGATTCTTAGCGCACTTGTCGAAGTTCTCGCCTTTTCTGTCGCGCTTTGACGTGGAAGACTTCTGAGGTTGAGCCGTCATGTGGAAGAACAATGGTTGCTACACAGGACTAGGTGACAAGGCATATCATTTATGAAACCATTGGCAACGCACCTCTGCTACGGCATCAATCAGCAGACCTTCTGCGCGTAATCTGAGGAATAAGCCCAAAAACGTAGGGCTAACTAATTGGGAAGCCAAATCGCAGCGTTGACACCGTAGTTGCTGCTTGGAGACCCTGCCGGAATGCTGCTCTTAAGGTAGCATTGGCCGTTGGGATAGCCCCAGTGCCAATCCACAGCAACACATCCCGCTACCTGATCGCATTCCAGCATGCATTGATAGATGCCAGTCGCGTCGACGGGGTCGCCAATGTTCGTGCCTCCAAGGTCAGTACCACATTCAAGGCGATATGTCCTCCCATTCCACGTGGTCTCGTTAGCGCCGTTTTGGTTCCAGCAAATAGACTCCCGAATTCCCCCCCATACGTTGAATTCATATGTGGGAGTTTGTGAATATGTGCTCAGGAGTACACACGTCCCTCCGGGGAAGATTTCCTGAATGCCTGGCTGAAAGAAGACGTAGGCACACCCGTTCAAGTAGTTGGCTTCGCACTCGTCAAGGCAATCTTCAAACGTCGTCGTGGTGAGACTGGTTATGATAGTACCTTCGCGTATCATATTACACTCCGTTTCATAGCACGTGCCGTAATCCGGGACGTCAACGCAAACTGGGTTCGGATTAGGGCAAGTGACACCTTCTGCAGACAAGAGGTGGGCCGCCATCTGCCCCGGTTTGTATTCAGGCGGCTGGAGGACGCTCTTGAAGTAGCAGGGACCAGGAGCGGGCGGGACGAAGGTGACGTCAACGCATCCAGGAGTCTGGGAGCAGTAGGCGATACAGTCCTCAAGGGAATTGGTGTATACGGGGCTGCCAGGCATGTCTCCATGCGGACGGTCATAATCGCATTCGACGCGGTACTCTGCCTGGGTAGCAGGGTCAACGTATGTCGAGTAGGAGGCCGCTGGACATGAGAGCTGAGCAAGCGTGAGGTTTGCGAAAATGACGAGGAAGATTTGGAGTATCATGGTGACTGAAATGCGAAGAGACACGGCCAGAAAACGCGGAACTCATTGACCTGCTTTGAGACCTTTATGACTTTACTGTGAGATCCATATGAGCACACCTCTTTGCCGACGGAGGCATCGAACGATACAGCCACAGGATAATTGAGGATGCGCAACTCCCAATTTTGGGGACGTGCCGTGCTTGCAGGAAGGAAGAACAGCAAGCGCCTCCATGCGGTCTGTATTTTCTTCATGCCTGCGGTCTGCTAAGCGAGAAGTTCCTAGCAATGTACAGTACTACGTAGAGGAATAGTATACCGGTTTGGTCCTGTCGCCATGTGCGCGCAACCGAATGAGGCCATGAAGGCTTTCGCATTGAAGCCAGGGCTGCAAGCCATGTATACAGAGGCGGCCTTGGCGCCAGCGGCCGCCAATGACTTGTACATGTTTAGTCAACGGTGGGTTGACGACAATGCAAACACGCGCCAGAGGGCTTAAACAGGGTGCTCGAAATGGTGTACTGTACTCTGTAACCCTGCTTCCAGCTGAACACTCATGATTCAATGTAGACGTGACCGGCGAAAAATGTGTTTGATTCCCCCAACGTCAGAGCAGTGTGGTAATGCGCGCCATCTCATAGGCTAAGGGCTTGTTTTCACGCCTGCTACTGCTACTGCTACAGCAGTAGCAGTAGCAGTTCTCGAGCCACCGATCAGTCTGTGCTCAAAAGTAGCAATAGTTGTTCAGGCAGTAGCACTACACCTTCCTGTTTCGGCTTCGCAGTAGCAAAGGAGGCTTTTCGTGGCTGGCTTAAGCCTCTCTGGGCCACAGTAGCACATAGCAGGTCGCGACCTACTACTCCGTACGTACTACAAGATTTCATAGTGTTGAAGTGCAAAACTACTTCTCTTACTCATCTATGGAGCCAGATCAGCCAGATCTCGATGAAATAATCTCTCATCTTGTTCCCCAGCTCATTAGGGCTTGTTTTTGCGCCTGCTACTGCTACTGCTCCAGCAGTAGTAGTAAATAATCTAATGGCAGGTGAACCTCCAAATCCAGCGCTTGCCCTCTTAGGTAATCCCCTCCCACTCTTATTGGCCTGGCGGCTTTCCGACTGTTTTTCCATCCCGTCAGAACCTCCCATTCGCAGCATATATAAAGACTTGCCGACCATTCCCTCCTCCCTCAATGTTGCGTTTTATTTCATACCACTTTTTCACACCCCTCAACCAGTCGTCCACCCTTATCACCCCCTTCCCAGCACATGCCACCCATCGCTGTCGCCGTCGTCGTCGCTAATGCGGCGCCGCAGCCCTCTTCCCTAATCTTCCTGCCGCCGTCTCCAACACGCCGCTTCTCCTCACGCCGTCGCTGCCAGTCATTCCTTCCTTCCGTCTGTCTTGCTCGAAGTCATACACCTTGTCATTCCCTTCGGCGTCCAGCCATGCAGCTCTAGGATCCCCTCACTTCTCTCGACGCTTCTTGCTTGCTCCAACCTCCCGAACCTACGCCCTCTTCGAACCGGCCCGTTCGTTCCTCGCCTTTCACAGCAAAGAGGTTCTAGGGTATTGCAAAGTTCGACGGACACGGGAGGGGCTAAGGTATTCTAAATTTGGAAATGACTGTACCAAAGCCTGTCTTGATGATACCCGTCCAAAGCAAGAGTTAGCACGATCTCGATAATAAGCATAGGGCCTTTTAGCTATCGAAGCAAGGCACATACCGAGATCTGGGTTCAAATTTATTTCATCTGGATGAGAATCAAGCAATTCATTTCGTCTTTTCGTAAGCAGCCATTTCACATTCTGGATCAGAGCACATAATTTAAAAGTGACCTCTTGAAAAAGTGTTCGAGGTGCGGCTTGTGCTGGTACTGCGCTAAGGTATGAAGCCCCTTCTTGCCATCAGTGGCTTTGAGATTCTCTAAAGGCCGTGACTAGTCCTGTCAAATTGCTGGTTGGAGCGAGAAAGGCCATAACGTAGATCGCAAGCTACTTAAGGATCTTGGTTTGCCGAAAATGTTTCCACCTTACAGTTTCAATCGCATATATTTCTACGACTACTTATCCGATTATCCTGCGGAAATGAATCTTAAGACTGTACGGACTATAAATCTAGACAAGTCCTGGCGGTAAAGTAGGTGAAGTAGCCACCGAAATACAAGCCGTGATAGAAGGAATAAGTGTGGAGGCAGTAACTGGAACAGGGGAACTACCCGGAGTGCTCATAACGGTCGGGCTCGGTGCCTCAACCGGAGGAGCAGGAGCATGGCTGGATTCCCTGGTGAAAGGAGGGGCAGCGGGAGTAGAGGTAGGTCGTGTCTCAAATTCAACCATGGGAGCGGCCGCATCGCCATGTACTGTGGCTGCAGTGTTGGAGGACGCCGGTACGTGTGCTGTCCTCGCGGTTTTTTGAGGACTACGCCCAGGTAATGCAGACGCGGTAGATCGGGGAATATCGGGTCTTGTGGTAGATGACGAGCTTGCGGGCCCTCCCCGCAGATGCAACGAAGCCTGGGCGCCGGATTGAGCAGGCTCAGCACGGCTCCGGAGTGGTGAAGTCGGCAGCGGACTTAGGCTGGAACTACAAACCACGTTCTCAGTTGGTACATAGTCGATAGGCTCGAATGTGTTTGTAGATAGGGGTGGCTTACTTTGACGCTGTAGGAGCAGGCTGTTGCGACACAATTCTTATCGAAGGCGTTGATGGTGAAACTGATGAAGTATGTGCTCTTGATGGAGGAGACTGATTTGTCGTAGTAGGCTTACCAGAAACTGTAGGGGCTGTATGCACGTGATCTTTAAGTCGCACAATGTCTCGGACACACCAAAGGAAGAGCCCCAGAGTGAGTAAGGTGATAGAGACCGATACGATAAGATAGAACCAGACATAGCCCGACACCACGCCCTCCGCGGTAGTGTCACTGGAGCCCGAGCTGGAGGATGAGGAGTTTACCTTGCTCGGTGAGCGGAAAGATAAGTCTATCCAGTTGTTTGTCCATTGAAAAATAGGCATGGTGAAGATGGTCTAGCGAGATGCATTAGTTGCCGGTTAACCAGTCAGGCGCTTTTGTCCGCCGACTTACCGCAACAGCCGTCATGGGGAGATAGATCAGAGCAACAAAAGAGATAGCAGTGCCAAGCTGAGAGATTTTTGCAGTGGTGTTGGCCTCTTGTCTGGCTAGCTGGCTCCTGATCTTAAGACTAACAGTTAGCAGACCTAGTACCTGGTCGATTTGGCCAAACGAGGTCCGTTCTAGGAACAAGCTTACTATGTCCGTGGCAAATGATATGTTTTCTACATAGATTCTGCAATTAGAACAGAGGCCATCAAATCTGGATAAAATGTCATTGAAACGTTCTGAGAACATGGCTGTGGTTTCAACAAAAATTTCATAATCGTCTGTAGTTGGAGCCGCAAGAACGTCGCCGTCGTTGCCAGTAGTAGCAGTATGGACAAAAGGGACTGCGGTTTCTTCAGTAGCATTATAGCCAATGCCAACGGTGCCGTCTCCTGGACCATTATCACAATCGCTCCTGCCAAGCCTTGGGGCATTGGTGCCGCAGACAGTCTCACCATGCTCGTGCTGTTTGATAACCGCCGTAATTCCAAACGAGCACGCTTTGAAGAGTTGTAGCTTCGTCGTTTTGACCTCCTCTTCGATTTTATTGCTCTCCTCGGAAATCGCTCGAACTTTATCGATGAGCTCCCAGCTGAACCGATCTGGGCTCTTACTAGCGGCATTACTTGTTAATTCAGTTTTGAGTTGATCATAGGCTTTTCCTTGTCTGTGAATCAAGTGATCTAGGCGGTCGAGCTCTAGCTCGGCACATAAACCCAACATCAAGAGCGGATGTCCACTTGCATCCTGCCAACCCTTCACAAGGCGTCGCACTGTCTCGATCTGGATTTGGGAGCAGCCGACCATGACCGCAATCGTGAACTCCCTAGACTCGAAATGCGTAGCGGCTACCGCAAATGGCCACGACTTCTCGCCCTCCTGAAGTGGTTGCGATGCATTCATGGTAAATGCCCACGGGTCCAGGGGGTCTGAAGCAACTGTGTGCATCCAGAGTTTCTCTCGAAAATGGGTGAACCTGTGGGTACGACGTATGGAGATAACGGATGTCTGCTTTCGGTCCGCTACTTTTACAAAGTGCCCAGGAAGGCGAAATGCTTTGGCAATCTTCTCCCAGTCATTCATTGTAATGGTAAGATCTGTAAAGTACGCAGGAGAGGGCCGACCATTGTCGAGCCGAACCTCCGGGAAGTCGGCCGCGCGAGGAATGAAGCTAGGCGTAGGACGTCTTGTTAGGACTATTTCTGCGCAAGCCTAGATCGACGGAATTCAAGGGGAGACGTACAGGATGCAAAATCCATTCTGCGGAATAACGTCAAGCGTCAAATCATTGTCTTCTGGCAAAAAGACCTCGGACTGATGCGAGGAAACTCCGGGTTAGGCACGAACGCTGCAGAACCTACAAAGCAATTCGACGTACATTGAACCAATTTGTCCACGCTTGGCTGTTTGATGACTTAATTGGGTCGTCAATATCTATTCGCACATTCTATTCGCACCGTTAGTTTCGGTCCATGAACGAAGCCAATCGGCCTATCATGAGCAACTCACACCACCCGCCTTGTAATTCCGAATGACCTCACACGTCTGATTCGCAAATTTCTTTGCGAGGCCGCAGTCAAAGTCGTTGATTCTCCCTGGTGCCACGAAAGGGTCGGAATTCGGGACCCAGTCCATCTCTGGTACAAAGCCTGGCGGTCCGAAAATGAGGTCCAGCAAAAGCTCGAGAGCAAAGCTCGAGTAAGTCCGGGCTGGCGCCAATTTATTATGGCCACTTCTGCACAATTCCGCGCAATCTTCAGCTCCCAATAATTACCCTGCAAGACGACCGTAGAGGCGTTCGTAGCAGGGCCAATCATTGGTCGCCGATCTCCATCTTTCTGTCACTTTTACTCCTCGCTAATAATAGACTAACCCCACTGTGCGCGTGGCCGGCAGAAGATTCATTCTCGTCTCTGCAGCAAGCTTCCTGCCCAACAAAACCATCTTCATCTCTCCAATTTTCAATGCGGGCGACTGCTATCTAAGATCGCTTTTGAAAACCCCATTTTATCCTTTCCGTAGTGACCGGTCTCTGCTCCCATAGCGCCTCTGGTGCTTTTTCTCTCTTCTTCCTCTCTTTCTTGGGAGCTACAGAGAAACGCCAGACATTAGAAGGAACAGGGTGGCTCAGTCTCTCGCCTCAACTATCGTTATGTCCACCTCGGAAGTTCCTCAGGAAGAACAGGTGGTAATGATGAAGTATATTAAACCAAGGCGGTTGGTCAGGTATCTTGAAGATAGATTCGGCCCTGGGAACTACAAAGTGACGGTATGTAGCGCCTATCCCGCCCGCAATGAAGCCAAGCTGTCTGGTGTACACGCGCGTTTAGGCTCTAGGATCATGGCTTACCCTATATGACACCTCTGCAGATGAAGAACGAGGAATATATTATAACCACAAAGTGGGGCCTTACCCAGGTAAGTCGTTTGCTACACGCGGCTTCTGCCAAGCTACTGACAGGGGTTATGACGCAATTGAATGAGATCAGGAACTTAGCCCACGTATTTCCGCCACGCCCAGAGACGCCGGTAGACACAGAGAGTGCAGACAAGAATATAACAGAACAGGCGCCTTCCTTGGACGCCATCCCAGAAGACGAAACTGTGGCAGAATCCAAGAGCGAACAGACGGTCGCTGAAGAAACGAGGACGGGAATAGAGCCGAGCCCGACACGCCCAACGAGGATTCTCTGGGGATTCAGTGTATTCGGCTTACAAAAGCTGAAAAGATACTTCTCCGAAGACAAAGGCGCCTCCAAATAAGCCAATACCTCATCTTCACCAAGGAATAGAAAGACTAATATGAATTGACATATTGCCGCAAGAGCTGTTGACGAACAGAAGGCTATGATCCATATCCCAATGTGTAAGACACAGCACTCGTGTCCATTCCCCTTGGCTTTCATCAATTCCCTAGAACGTTCGCGATACATGAACCTAGAATGCTATACATAGGTTGAAGATTTATGTCATGATGGTATCTAAAACCATTCCCGTGTTTCACCCAATTCTTCCCCTGGTACCATAACCCCATCCATTCCCTAAATTGATCAAGTGTCTGAATCTCTGGAAATCCGTAGTTTGCGTAGTCCTGACGACACCCGCCACGTTCTCAACTGCCTTTTAGAGCTTCCTTTCTCTATAGCCGCTTCCCCAGTAGAGTTATTCCGTATATTCGATCGAGTTCTTGGGGAGCTTTCTTCGCCTAATGCTGCTTCCTGCAAAGGATTAATCCCTATAGGTGATGGAGGTCTTCGGGAACCGCCTCGGTAGTAGTTTCTGTCCTCTGAACAAAGGCGGTACATCTTATCGAGGCGCATGGAGACATCTGCGGCCGATATTCGTTGGACCGGATCAACGACAAGCATCAAGGAGACCAGGTCCAAAAAATCGTGAAGATATGGACTGCTACTATGGTTTTTATGAAGCCGTTCAAGCCAAGACATAACCTGAGGCTTGACTATGGCAACAGGCTTTCCATCGCCTTCCTCGACAAGCTGAAAGAATTCGTCAGATAAGAAGCCGTATCTACCTCTGGTCAAGCGGAGCTCCGGGAATTGGGAATCGACAGCTTCGGAACCCTCAAGGAACCAGGTGACACACTCCAAGAAGATGCATCCAAGGGACCAAATGTCTATGCTCCGCGATATCGCGTCTTTGATTTCAAATTCGGGTGCTGAATACGTCAGTGACCTGGGGATGTTTGTCGAGGGTATGTTAGACCGCGAATTTCTTCGGTGGAAGGACGCCAGCCCAAAATCACCAAATACCAGCTGGCCTAAATCAACCGTGTCCTCCGCTTGAGGAGCTGGAAACCAGAGGATATTGGACGGTTTGATGTCTCCATGTCGCCCATAGAAATGATCCGATTCCAAAGGCACCGGCTCCTTCGTTTCGTCGAAGCCCGCGTGAAGTCCCGCTAGGGCTGCTCCGAGTTCGTAGCACTGTTTGGAGAGCCACGGAATGATTTTTTCATCACCGCTATGTCTCTGCTCGGCCGTCCAAAAGATTGCAAGGTTTCCTTCAGCCCAAGGAAATATCAAATGATAGGTTCCTTGAGAATCCTCACTCAGCTTGTCTTGCACCAAAAATGTCGCCAGGAGCTGGATAATATGGAGTGGCTGTGACCGCCTGAACTTCACCAGAGCTTTCGTCTCCGAGCGGAATTGTTCGCGGTCAAATTCCCGCAAGTGCTTTATGGCAAACAAATTTTTCGGATTGTTAACCTGAGAGAATCGATAAGTATGCGCCGAACCTCGTATCATCAGGAAGACACTTACCCCGTAAGCTCCAAAATCGAAATGATTTGGGTGAATGTTGACTTGCTGCACTGCGCTGAAGGAGCCGTACCTCACTTGCTCGTTCCACGAGTCCGGTTTTGTAGATTCGCTCGGTAGGAAGGGCATAATATGATAAGGTGCGAATACGAAGTGCGGGACCTTTTCCTTGCCCTGAAATGTAGGTGCTAGAACATGCCACTGGGTTTGGAAAAAGACCTGGAGTGAGATTTCTCGAGATATCAATCTGGCGACACTATTCCACCTTGTCCAGTGTGTTCCACTATTGTCAAGTTGCAAGCGGTGATGGTCTCGCGCAATTACTTCCTTTGGCATCGGAAGAAACGAGTCTTCAATGCTGAGTTCGATCATGGGGACAAAGTACTTGAGCAAATCCGAGAGCAACAAAATAGCGAAAATTTTCTGGCATGAATCTGGTCCGCTAACCAACTTCTGGGTAGTTGAGGCGGGAAGATCAAAGGTTGTCATGATTTGATGGATAGTGTTGCCATCAAAGACCTTCTCTAGCGCCCCGTTGGGGATAAAGTATTCGCCGCTAACATTCTCTACCCGGCATCTAAAAATCTGGTCCTGCAGAGCCTGAAGAAACATAGAATCTAACAATAAGTCATCGCCTATCGTGTTTCGATGAGCGTGAGGAGCGTCTGTATCCGAAGGAAGGGGCTTTGGGTACTTCTTTGGCGAGTGCGCAGCGATTGCAGATAGTTGAATTGGCATCTCCACAAGGCCAGGTCGATGAAACGTTGCTTGCCTTCGATTTTGGATGTAAATCGCTTCGGTTTTCGCATTCCCTGGGCTTCCGTAAAGTTGTTCTGACGTTGCTAGGCGATTATAGACGTGTGTTGACGACTTCTGTCCAGACCGAATAACCGGGACAAGGTAGATCTTTGCGAGGCTCTCGGGACCTATTCCACAGTTCAAATATGCTTCGAAAACTTCGATCAGCTCCTCTCCCAGAAAGTATCTGGAGAGCGGAGGGTAACTTATGACAGGTACACGTGCCAGTGGGAGCGAAATCGAAAGGCCTTTGTTTGTTATGTAAGACGGCACCCAGCGTTCGGCGTAGATGCTCAAAGCGTCTACTTGGTCTCGAAAATCTGCAGGACTTTCTGCTAGGACGGGGCCTGTGTGGCCGTTACGGGGATCGTTTTCGGGAACAGTCCACGCTAGAATCGATTGATCATCGATTCTTTTCAAGATCTCCTCTTGTAGTCGTATGAATGCTTTAGAACCCTCGCCATACAGGAGAGGCATGTTGACGCCGAATAAGCCCATGAGAGAGTAAGCGAGGTCCTCTACACGGGTGGATGTTCTTCTTGATGCCCAAGACATCCTCGTGGCCACACTGAATTCGGAAGGCGCAATTTTGCCTGAGAGACAAGTTGATGGGATTCCTGTCACTCTTGAGATGAGATCAAGCAGGAGTGGCATGCTCTTGGATCCGATATTGTTCCACAAAGCGTCATAAAATATAACACGAGAGGGTGCAATCAGCTCTTGAAGTGTCCAGCTTCGGGTAAACCAGCGAGATCTGCTGAGGAGCTCGTGTGAGTCCTCCCGAAGTGTACCATCGTCAGAGGCTAACACATCCTCAAGATATACATAGCAGACGGCCGCCTGCGCAAACCATTCGTACATCGAGTTGACAGCCTCGGACAACTCAACGCTGCTGCTTTTATCGATGCAGCACGTATCGATCCATGCGAACTGGAGGCCATCACGACGGGCCTGTCTGCAGGCATACTGAATCTTGCGCCAGCCGAGGCATTGTGTGGCGGTGCCATTTCGCACTTGGGTGATGGTCACCTCTTCCTGACCCCAAGTGTGCGAGAGAATAGCATAAGGTGGTACATCCTTATAAAACTCTGCAAATCGTAGGGATTCGGTGTTGAGGAGCCGCATGTCTGGTTGCTAGTGATGGAAGAAGATGGTGAAAGCGTCAGAATATAGCGTGAAATATCACATCTCTTCTATCACGTGTGTGGGGTATCTTTTAGTAGTCCATAGTGACTAACCACTAATCACTAGTAGTGTCACGAGGCACGGATCGGAGGGCACGAAGCAGAGTGAATCGAGCGTATTGATGCCGTATTAAGTGGTATACTTAAGCTAGAGAAGAAGGAAGGCTAACTATGAGTGTGACGATCTTGAAATGAACATCCCGGCGCAACGTTGGCCCGGCGCTAAACCCAATCGGTTAAACCGGGTGCGCCCCCGGGTTAAGGGATATCATGTGATTGGTCGGTTCGATCACAAGTAACAGGCAAAACAAGTAATCTTTAACGCTTAGACTATCTAAGAGAAGCCTCTAATAATACTCTAGATTTATAAAGGAACGGAGCACTCAAGGAGATACGTATTAGGGGCGCCCCCCTGGTCTTGTAGCAAAGTCGCTATGATGTGTCGGTAGCAAAGACTGAGTAGTGCGTGAGGCCGGTTCGCCGTGAATCTAGCTAATTGCATAAAATAATTAGATTTCCATATGAAGTCGACCATGTGCGTAGCGCTTCTAGGTTGTATATATGTTCGTCCGAAGCACTTCCTTGAGATCCTTAACGTATATACACGGCTTTTCTCGACCTTCATCCTTTAGGTTATGCTTTCTCGCAAGTTTCCGGACTACCTAGTATGTACTATTAGCAATGCTCTGCTTCCTCTAAGAGCCTAGATAGCAATTACCCTGTGTATAACGCGGTTTGTCTTGCCGTCGATCTTTTAGCTAGTGAGACTCTCATACACAAGACAGTAGACTTTCCAGTATGTATCCAACGAACTCTTGTGCTTGATGCCACGTCTTCTCCTTCCCCTTGCCTGATTTTTGTGATAGTAGCCACTCGAAAAAGCTGTATAACTGGCCGGCGTGCACGGTCTGGTACATCTCCTGGGGGTCTTTAGCAATAAATTGGCAGTACCTACACATAGTTAGAATCCCTGACGATGGATAAGGTAAGAGGGACGGATCAACTTACAGAAACCATTGCTCTTCAATCCGATCGAGTAGGCGGGTGGTACCAGCACTATAGTCCTCCTTCGCTTCTTCCGTCTCATCAAAGTCCTCTGCTAACCGAAGGTAGTACTCCGGCGGGTAGTCACTGCTTGCGAAGAGCCAGCTCGAATCTGCTACGTCCGCCGCATCTGTGAAGTCCGTCTCATGGCCAGCTTCATCGTCGGACCAAACATCGTCCTGTTCCGACTCTGGACAAGAACAGGAGTCTTCTGATGGACGGAGGCCCATACTGATTCAAGCCTTCTATACAATGTCGAAGAGAGTGGTGGGAGTTGGGAGTTGAGAGAAGCAGGTGGGATGGCTGCTATAGAGGAAGGACGAAAGACGAAGGTGACAACGGTATTGAGGGTAACAGTGGAGAGGAGAGGAGAGGAGAGGAAGTCTCCTGAAGAGATGAGGGAGGGGGGAGGAGCTGCTAGAGACGCCAAGTGGCAGAAATGTTCCCGCCATTTTCGATGCCATTTTCGGTGCCCTTCGAATTTGGAGGGGAGGACGGAGAGTGGGATTCTAGGAATTGTGAAGGTTGCGCCGTACGGAGTACGGCACGGTTACAAGGCATCCTTGCCAACGGGGCAGCAGGGCAGCCATTAGACAGGGCCTGCGATTAACGTGTACTGCCGAAAACAGTGTCACAAACCGCCAAAAACGGAGGTCAACCTGCCATCAGGTTGTTTAGAGTAGTAGTTAACTAGGTGATAAACTATTCAATTATATAATAAATCATTTCTTGTGAAGGCTTAACCTGTACCTGCTGCGAGGACGGGCTTGCGGCGTTACCAAATATAGCCTCTGTTTGCCGTGCTAATTAGGTACCGTAGATACGATAGAGTAGCGGATGGATCTCCTCTTCAGACCGATCAAGAACTCCTTGTTCCCATAGAGCACAATGGCTACACAGATTCTAGACCCGGCATGGACGCCGCAGGGCTGTCCAGCTGGCACTGAGATCTGGCAAATCTTTTTTACTAGCTACGAGGAATGGGCTCAGCTAGGACCTATTGCAGCGACTTCCGATTGCGCGCCCCCTTACTACACTGCGACTTCACCTTACTTGGCTTACTCCTGCCCTATTGGATACTCCGTATACATCGGCATGTACCCAGAGTCAGAATCCGCCATTGACGGTATGCTGTCCCACGTAAGTTGAGAGCATTTCTGGAATTGCTTTAATAAAGTTAACCGTGGGCTAGAGCACTTGATATGGTGTGTGACACCTCAGCAGAGTCAAAATACAGCACCTACGTCCTAAGCTGTGTGTCAGCATTTACTTCCATTTTCGTCGATGTTGCTACGACGACCTCGATATTTGGTTCCTCCAATATACCTGGTAGTTATGGACCTGTCACTTGGGTTTCCGACGACACTCTCAATGCTTTCGGAATAGAATACATGGCTATCAATCCGCCACCTCCCACTTTCGCTTTTTTGTTCACTCTAAGACCTGCAACAGATAACCTCGTCTATGCCAATCGGCTCTCCCAGCTCAAACACCAAAACCTCCACTTCCTCTCCACCCACTACCGCGTCGTCCTCGTCCTCTTCCTCTTCCTCATCCAGCTCCAGCTCCTCTTCCACCACCTCTCCCTCCCACTCAGGTCTCAGCGCTGGCGCCGCAGCAGGCATCGGCGTAGGCACCGCACTCGGCGTGCTCGCGCTCGCGGCCATTACATGGCTGGTGTGGCGGCATGGCGTGCGGACGGGGCGGCGCTCGATGCAGACCGCACTTCCGCCACCCGCGGGCGGCCAGATGGCTGAGCCGTATGCCAAGCCTGAGTTGATGGCGTTGGCGCCGGTGGAACGGCAGGAGATGGGCGTGGAGGAGACGAGGCATGAGCTTGGTTGATGGCAAGGGCCGTGGAGCGTGGATGGTACAGTGTGACCGTTGTGTGGCGTTGTAGCGATGATACCCAGCTGTGAATTATAGGGCGTGTATATCCGACCAGCAAGGTGCGAATGCTTTCTTATTTTGCTCATTAGAAAGATTGCTCGTACCTTCCGCATGATCCCCAGAACAAGGGCAGAACATCACTTTGCGAACAGCATGGTAATAGCGATGATGTCCGTGTCAAAATTTGACTTCGCTATAGAGGTCTTGTTCAAATTCCTTCTTATTAGTCTCTCTCCATGGCTGCTTGGACCTATTCTAGCCTTCTGCATTGATCGTATAACGTTGTCAATATATCTCAGGAGGCTCCCGATATATGGCAACAAATGTAGCTGGTACGAAAACCATTGTTATCCAAAATCATTCCCGTCCACCAACTACGTGGCCAACTACAGCACCTGGCAATCAACCCACAAACTCCCCATCCAGATGGCAAAGCTGACGCATGGCGGCACCAGTACAACTGAAGTTTGAAGCGAAAAGCCTTGGGACCACGCGAGTATATGGACATACGTGACTGCGAAGGCACCGCTCATCAGAAGGAATTTCGCGCTTTGCTCGTGGTCCTTATGCCGCCAATATGTGTAATAGGTATAAGCAAAAGCATGGAAGATCCAAGATATTCCTATGGCGATGGCCCTACCCGCGGAAGCATGTTAGCAAGAATTATGTATTGGAATTCATGGATCCTCACCATTGCAGCAAATCGCTGCGACCCTGGTCCATAAGTCCGACAATGACCACCCAAGCAACACAATGGAGAAGCATAAGTAGCCCAAATACGGTCTCACACATGCGAGATAGCCAAGATCTGAAAGCAGAGGCCCCATCTTGTACGCGTCTTAGGTTGTTTCCTTGCCGAACAGCTTCCACCAACGCGATGCTTGGCAGAAGGCGACGCACCGCCCACGCTATCCATCGAGTATCATGGGAATGATCTGGTGGTTTGTCAAGGATACCACCCGGAGGCATTGCTTCGACAGACGGAACTAAAAGTAAAGCGATGATAACCAGTGTGGGTGTATTCATATCTACGCAGCGTATCATCTTGAGAAATCTTCTAAACACGGGCTGACTAAGGTCACCCAGCGCTTGCCATGTGGTTTTATCTTGCAACAGCTTGCATTTCTGTTGAAGATTCAGATTGTATTGCAACGATTCTCCGATGGTACCAGCGAAGTCTGACCTCTCGCGATCATAGGGCAGACTTATTTTGTCCGCCTCATGGTACTGCAATGACCGACTTTTAACTGGGAATCGAACACCATCATCATGTCCGGCCTTGTGGTTCTTGACTGTGCTGTGGAAAGATTTGAGAAAGTTGCCGTGGTGCTCCTTCCACCAGAGAGGACATATTGGCTCATCATGGCTGAGAAGTTCCTGTTCGCGTTTTGCCGTCTTGTTGGCTACGCCCATAATATGGATTTCGTATTTAGTTCGCGCTCCCCGGTTTTCTTCTGGGCTGGCTTTGAAATTTGCTGATAAATTGGTTTTGGGTTCGTCCATCGTCATGCCTTTTCAAAGGCGTGGAGATGCTAAAAAGCGAGATAGCGCTGGGGAGCTTCCAGTCCCATGGGCATAGGACATGCTCTGGTAGGATCTTTCTCTATTCCGTTCTCCAATTTTCTGTGAGAGAGGTATTTAGCACTAGAACGCGAAGTCGAAGTGGTGGAGAAGTTAGACACAGTCTAAAGCAATTATCAAATCGACAGATATTTTTTTGACAGCTAACTCCTAGCGATACTGCGTTGGCTGATGGCTAAGTTGAGTGGCTGTGTCAATGAAAGCTGGCGATGAGACCTTGGGCTTCAGGCAAGGCTGAATCAATATGCCAACAAAGAGTGACGTGTCGCTCGAAAGAAGACGCAACACTTGGCAGCCGCGCATTTGCAGTGGTCGAATCTGTTCATAGTTGGACGTTGCGAGCGTGTCTGGCTTTGCATAGCCTCGAAGTCATGCGATTCAACTCTTATCCCACGGTGTCGCGGCTCTAAACATACCGCTTTCCTTGCAACAACTGATTTTTCAGAATACGAGAAGACGGTATGGACTCCTACTTTTCTCCTTTTAATGTTTTGGGCTGATATTTCACAGCTAGAGTGTCGGACATTCGTCAAATAGCTCTCCTTAAAGTCTTTTCACTACCCGATCAAAGAGTACCTTCACAAAGCAATTGAATTATCCTAATGCATGAAGAAAGCAAGAATTCCACCGGTTACCTCACCAAGCTGTGGAGCTCGGAGTTCTCGACGCATCGTAATTTCAGGGAAGACGGGCTCAAAGTATGCGGCGATCCCATTCGAGCCCATGATAAAGATTCCCAAGTCGACGAGGAGGGACTTTATATCTTTCCCCTAGATTGCGATGGTGAACCCATGGGTGGTGCCGAAGACGTGGAAAAGTTCGTGAGAAAGTCCTGCGAAGATAAAACACTCCAAGACATCTTTTCCGCCAAGAGCAATGCGTGGCTCGACGACAGAAGTCACGATGGGAAGAACAGAAAATACCAAACCCTCTTGACACATCATACACTCCTCCGAGCGCTACATGAGCCGCGATTTGGGAAGCAGAAGCCCATCGTAGATCGGCGCCTGATCTTCATTCATGATCCAAATCCTTGCCATATTCTCGCGCTTGCCGGAATCGCATCAGAGTTACGGGTAAGAGATGCTATCCAAAAACATCTGGCTTTTGAAACGTCACTGCTGGTCCACATTCCACTCAAAGAGAGATCCATGTTTCATCTGGAACTACACTTGCCATATTTCGCTTTGAGAGAATCGAAAATACTAGCAGGCTCTCATGCGAGGGACAAAAGGCAGTGCGTAGATCTTTCCTTCCTTACCAGATGCTCGGAGAGCGGACCAAGCCAACACAAAATCATTGAAGCGCAGTATTCAATCGTTATCTGTGGCCAGGATGACTTCCAGTGGGTTGGGTGGTCTTTCATCGACAACAACTTTGAACAAGAAGAGTTATCGGATGATGTCGACAGGTTGTCATACAAGGGCGTTGTTGAGGATCCAATCGCGAACGCACAACTCGACCAAAATAAGCCCTTGGTGAATCCTAGAGAATACTTCTTAAGGGTCCTCGAGGTTATATCAGAGCAGATTCTTGGGGAGTGGGAACGCGTGGTGCAAAATATGAGACGTAATGTCAGGCAATATGTATAATCTCCTACCGTACCTTCACCCTAACGAGACCAGAATCACTAACTGCAACGCAGAAAGACGAGAAGCATGCCAACAAGCTATTGGAGCCATCAGAGTCTCTATCGGAGAGTGATCACAAACAGCAAATTGCATTGGTGCACGATGCGCTGCGAATTTTGACAGCTTCTCTGAGAAAGTGCGAATGGCCTCGTAGTGATTCACCCAAGCCTTCGCCTTTTCACGAATACAAGGCAAAGGAATTCACGGAGGGCTTTCAACATTATTTCGGCAAAGACAACAGCGCCACAAATCGCACATATTTGATCGAACCCTCATACTCTGCCGTCCGCAATGCATCGCTCGTCCAAGCTCTGCACTCATTTCAAAACATTGATCCCGTTGCTGAAACCACACTTCAGATTGGCAAGGCAAGCGAGAAAAGTTGGGGACGAGAGCTCAGAGGTAATGGAATAGGTAGTAGAACGAAAGACGTTTGGACCCTAGGGTGTCTCTTTATAGAAATTGTTGCATTCGTCAGCTTTGCTGGCTTGTCAGCCAGAACAGCCATGATTTATGACCACAATATGCATCGCAAGGACTTCGTACAACTTCATTTGCAAGAAGATTTTGCGTTGGACTCCATGGATAAATCGTTTGAACTGGCGACATTGAAAGTACGTCTCAACTTGCGAATTTATACTGTTTGTTCACTCACAATCTTAGGACGGATCACGTTTATCCGCTCCATCGTCAGCTGCTTTTGCCACAGCTAGCGTTGTGTTTGTAATTGCGAGCACCTGGTTTCATTATCGAAACCACAACCACAAGCATCGAGATAGATTCGTGCTGGCGGGAAATGTGACGGGTGCGGCACTTGGCATCGCCCTTGGTTACGACGTCCAAAGCATCATGCTCTCAGTGCTTCCATGGGCGCTGATGACGGCTTTGGTGACGAGTAATCTAACGCATTTGCTCTTTGGACGGCTATTTCTTGCTGGGGCGCTGGGAGAGTGCCGTCAATGTGATCAAGGGGCGGTCGGGAACGACTGCAAATACTGCGAGTGTTGACAAAGACGCAGAAACTGGATAGAACGACTCTGATCTAAACTAAAGACATAATAAAATTATTCTGTCGCTAAGGACAAGGCTGGATGTCATTAAGAAATTGAGAAACTTTTTCCCTCTGTACCAAAAGGACGTGCCCCCGGTACCGTATAGTATCGTATTCGGGAACGCTTTGTGACGCACTGAGAGGTGCTGAACTTGTATGTGGATAAGGAGAAGCAGAATTCATTTTGGTGATCGATCCTCGATCACTTGTGTGTGTGATCACTTGTGTGTCTAGTAGGAGGCTGGGTTCTAGTGCCCGTTTTATCATCTGGATCACGTGAAGAGCTGCTCTACAGCTGATCTACTTCGGCCTGCGTCACTTTGTACCTGTGTATACTGGTTCTGCAGTAATTTATTGACAACACTATTCGTACACCCTGCCTTTCTTTTTGGGAGGTTCATTTGGTGAAAGGCAGCAAAACCCAGGCCCTAGGCCTGAGTTGCCGCGATGCTCCGTATACATCCGTTCTTGGTTGGGCGATGTTTTGCTGGCACGGTTAATTGACTTGCTGAACCTTTTCCTAAAGATCGTTACAATATGCACATATTCACACCGAACCGCAGTGAAACCCCGCAGAAACTTAGGGTTGGGAACCTCTATTTTCTGAGGGGTTGATTAACGTGTTGGATTGGAAAATGTGCTGTCCGCGTTTTGAATACACTTGTGGTACTCTGCATTTATTCTACAGTTACTCCTTTTATGCATGAACTTTTTGTGGTAGTCTATAAGACGTAGAAAATGATGTTTTCCAACTTGAGCTACTGCTGCCTCAACCTGAGCTGCGACTGAGCACCTAAGCGAATCCCAAGGTGCCTTGAGCTAGCGGAAGGGAGCCTGTCTTAGCCTTTTGGGGAGCCTGATTCACATCCCATACCGATTAGGAGCCGCGAAGTACCACACGATAACCAACGGTAAATGGATATGCCTCCGGCCGTCTACTAGGTTTACTGAGATGGCTACCAGCAGTGACACCCTTCTCGTGCTGCAGCAACCTTCCGGAATAGTTGGAGTCCCCAAGGTCTTGAAGGTGAAGAGTACCAAATCATGAGAGCTCTAGTCAGTTGGAGAAACAGAATCGGTGATTGTTGATGAGAATGATATGCTGATATTCTCCTCAGTAGTGGCACAGAAGTAGACTGGTGCGTAGAAATTATTAAGAGCTGTAACTGCGTGGCTTGTGCCATTGCCAAGAAGGGTTGAAGCGCTTGTCGTCCTGCTCGCCGCAGCCAAAGCGTCGGCAGAGGTGCTGGAATTCCGGGAGTAATCATTGGCCAGCTTCGCTTGTTTTACTGTAAGGATTCCAGTGAAGGCAGAGATCACTCCGAAGATGAGTACCAACAAAGTCAGGAGGAATACGCAGTAGGTAATGCAGGCGACCCTTTGTTCGCGTAGGTGTTTATGCCATTTTAGGATATTTTGAGGTGATGTGTCTATAAATGTATCCTCTAGTATCACTAGTCTGGCCTTCCAAAAGTAGTAATCGCTGATTCTCCGAGTTAGATACGGAGAAGTTTTCGGTTGACCCGGCACTGGTCTGTCATCTACACGCGCAACTGGCTGGTCTGGCACTTCTAACAAAAAGGCTTGGGTGTCGAAGCCGAACCGGTGATTGTTCGAATACCATGACACGGCATTGAGACCATTCATTGGATCAAATAGAACAAGAGTATTCAAAGTTTCTTTTGCAAGTTGCCTGTGCCAAATTGGCGCTTGATTTTGTCTGTATTGTCAATAAACGCTCCTAAGTTTCTCAATTGAAGAACCTACCCTCTAATCATAGCGTAAAGTATATTAGGGTCGTTGAAGAGCAAAACCTTCACGGAATACTTTTTCTTGAAATCTTTTTGAACACGAAGGTGGTCGAGTAGGTTGGTTGTAGGGTAGAATTCAAAGTTTGCATTTTCTTGCATGTGTTGGAGAGTGAACAATCGTGAAAATTCGTGGGCATCCCCTGCATCTTTAAAGACTTGCAATTCTTTCTCTGTGGCTTGCTCGATCGTTTGGTCACGGTCCCATCGATGAACAGCGTTTCCTCCTTCTCCGTTGGCACCCCCGATTCCAGTCTTGGTCTTTGACGCAAGTTGGAATCCAAGATAGAGCCAAGTACCTACTACGAGCTCAAGAGCATATTTAACCATCGTAGGGTGAACCTAGATGTGCCCACACCAAAGTGGGCTGTCGTCAGTAAATGAATGAAATTTTACTACAACGAAAGCGACTTGTTGTGTCTGGCCAGTATGAACTTACAGATGGGATCTTGGCTTGGATGATATCGAAAAGATGACTACGATCTAGAACTGTGTTGGTCGGGCCGGCTGGATCATAAACACGCTTCAGTTCGTTGATGAGATCATAAAAGTCGGCAAGAGAGTTAATCGTGCGTGGAGTATGTGACAGTGTATACCCCTGAATTCGGTCTTGAAGCACCTTGAAGAAGCGTTGGTATGGTCCTAGATTAGGGATAGTGACGGTTATGCCATGAACCTGCTGCAGAAAGTCTTGTTGGTATATGGCATGATTTATCCACGCATTTAGGGGAATATTGTTGTTCATCCTGCTCGTGCGGCAAGCGATACAGTCGGGTAATCTTCAAATGTATCGCAAAATTGGCAGTGCCGTATATTGCTGAACCGGGTCGTTCGCTCTTGAGATGGAAGCTGAAGTTGATATAAGCCCAGCCATACTTTTCCGCCGCCCATTGATAATTCGACACGTGGAATATAACGTATTTCACAAGTGAACGGCGCACAAGCGAGCGGCGCAGTTGAAATCGCACCAAAACTACAAAAATAAAAACCGCAATATCTCCACAACAAAGTCACCAAAAATTTCCAAACTTAATATACACCTTTGAGCACATAATGGAAACGTCTGGTTTGAATTTAGAAGCAAGAGATGTCGTATATCTGGAGATAATTGGGAAAACGTTCCGGACACACTAACAAACGCGGCGCCCACTAAATGTACGGGGCAGGCCCCTAAAATTAGCGACCCGATTTAGGGGCCTTAGTGGGGTTCCGCCGCTCGCTTGTGTGCGCCACTCGCTTGTGAAATACGTTACTAATCCAAAGAGAAAGGCGGTGAAAGGCAGAATCAACCAGCTTCGTGCTGCTTAGGAGATTATCCTACAGCCTTCTAGTTCTTCCCCTCTTCTTCACGCACGCCACCTTTATGGCTCTCTTCCATCTCCCATTCATCTCCTATTCATTTTGGCTACCATGGCCCGGCCTAATCTAAGTGATCCTGAAGCGCCGGGAGACGAGCCAAATGAGTGGACACCTTCAACAATAATAAAGACCATGTTCAGGTACTGTTTCTGCCTCGATACTCAGCCTCACCAATCCTTACCGGACCGACCGGATAATACAGAATCTTTGGTTGCGTTCGAAAAGCTTAAGGTTCTGACACATGGAATCATTCAACAAACACCTTCGGATACCGGTGATACAAGCCCTGTAGTTATACTGCGTCCATACTGGGTGGACGGATCCTCGAACCCCACTCTAGCAATCCTCTGCAGTTCTGAATCATATGCGACCCAGTTGCAACGGGCGATACTACAGAGCAAGGTGTTAGATATGACTACGGTTAGATGTAATAATAATCGCACGATTAAATATAAAGTCAGGACTTGGGACGAGCTGCAGAATACCGGCGCGCAGATCAGGCCAATCCAACAAGAAAGCCGAAAAGACAGCCAACAGGAAGGTCGACACGTAGTGAAAGAATTCTTTCCTGATCTCAAATATGACCCCTTTCAGCGCATAACCACCAGCAAGGACAAGAAAATGAGTCAAGTCCCAGAAGAGAGACCGCGATATTTTACGAGTTTTCTTGGATGGTGGCGAGAGTTGTTATATCGCATGTCCGTCTGGGGTTAAATGTTTTGAGTGTCTGCTTCAACTGCGTTCCGATGTCAACTTCGATGAAGAGAACGGTCAGGCAGGTTTCATTGTTTAGTCCGAAATGAAGTGAGCATTTTTGATGCTATCTAGGGATAGGGTGGAAGATGTTATCTATTAATACATGCTATAATGATTCTGGCGAGGGTTTTACCCTTCTATCGTCTACGCTCTCCCGAATACTCCATACAATGCTAAATACTCGGCTTCCCAATTTTTGATCAAAACAGATCAAATAAGCCATTACAATCAGGTGAGTGACGCCGATAAAATCTCGAAAATTCCAGGTTCAAGAATCCAAACCGCTAACACTGTACTGCCACGAGCAAAGAAACGTGGTCGTTAGGAGTGGCTCGAGAACCTCAGCGTCGCAACTTGTGGTGCTAACGGCCTACATAAAAGCACTTCTCGGAATGGCCTTTCAAGAAATTATGCTGAGCAGCAACATCATAACGTTTGTTGTGAAGGATAGTTTCAGATAGCAAAAGGTAGGTGGAGTAATTGAGGGCCTTTTGCGTAATAGAGTATGTTGTTTGCCCGTTAAATTGTTTCACTCGCTGGCTCTCACCAAGTACGAGCAACTTAATGGGTTTACCGATACTTGTCTAGAAATCGGAAAATAGTGCATTGATAATTTTGGAACGGCATTTCGTTGCCTCTACCGCCATTGACCTAAGGTCATATGTGGTGACAACAACTTCAGGCTGTTCAGAGACAAGAGAAGACGCGCAATTAGTGACCCTACATGTATTTTTGATAAGTCAAGATTAAAGGAGGTCCTTGCAATTAATACCTAGGCTTAGCTTCTGCTCACTCACAGCTCAGATTGCTCATGCACTGCTCAGTTCCGAAAAGGGAAGCATTGCTGTTGTGTGCAGTAGTGAATCTGCCCACGAATACCCCAAGCCTCACTTGAATGGGACAGCTTGCGTACAAACCAGTTCCCAACTTTCGACACATTATTGTATGTTACATTGCGAAGATTCTCGATTATTTGGAAATGCTCATAGAGCAGATTGACACTAACGTTACAAGAAATCCAGCTTGCGCGTAGACTCCATGTTGTCTGAAGCCAAAGTACCTCGAATTTTATTCCGGCACCCAGAATGTCCCGTAGCACGGGAATGGACGTTACTTGAACGGATGGATGGCCCAAAGACTTTGTTCGTTGTAGCTTCTTAGTCATCATTCCAATTCGAAGAAACTGAGATCTCAAATCCCGTATTCAAGAAAGCGAATGTCCACATCTTGATTTCTTGTTGCATTGAAGCAACCAAGCCCACACAGGGGAGGAAAAGCCGAAAGGCTGTAGAGATCGGTAGCAAAAGTATCCTTTTTTAACCCCTGCGCGCCGCATGCATATTGTGAGGCATCAGAACCGGTCTAGGTGGTGTGCTCGTCCGTACTCCTACTACTCTCTACGACGACAATCTCTTTTCGAACTCTGACGGATCTCGGGGCGTAGGCGTCGCTCTCGCGTGGGCCATTGGAATTGTCCGAACTAATAGAAGCGCTTAGCACACTATCGTGCGCTGGTACGAGTTGTAGAGGTGGGTCTGACTTTGGTTCCGTCATTTGCCCTGCGTCGAATATTTCAAAGTCGGGCAATGCAAAATCATTACGATGGGTACTCAAATGAAACAGGAACTGATTTGTGCGGGGAATAGCAGCGGTCATGATGGATAAATAAACAATGATCCTACAATTCGATCAGTGAGCCGTTCCACAGACGCCAGACTTTCAAGGACACTTACTGGTTGAGGATTGTTCGGTTGACAGTGACGCCTAGAGCTTCTTAGTACCATATCTGATCATTGCGGGGATGCAATCAACATACGTGTTTGATCATTGTTGTCCAGGAACAAATGCATCAGACTAATTTCAGTAATAATCGGGACCAGAATGCTGTATCTCGCTGTTAGTCTATGACTTTTTGACGGTTATTGTAGCTCTGGCCATACCATGCTCTCATACAAAACAAGAATACAACCCAAATGCGGTCCTTTAATTGCATTTGAAGCCCCCAGACATTGGGGACGATCCAGAGGGCAAGTCCAACATCAGTGATGCCGTTGAAGACAATGATAGGGTAGAGTAGCCTTCCATGGGTTGGACATTGAGCTGGCTCAAAGACCCAAGGTCGTGGAAAGGGACACTGAAAAAGCAGTGCAAAGAAGCAGAAGGTAGCCCAAGCTCCGACGGACGATAGAGCCACGATCTTGATCCATCGCTTTCCGGGTGCGACTCGATCTAATAGTAGGATGAAGGCTGCTTTAGCGCAAAGCATTGCGACGATTTCGATGAGCTGTGCTGCATATTCGAACTGTAGAGGCATCACGTCAGAAAGAGCTGAAGTACTGAAACGGTTAAGAATGATGATTCTACCTTGAAGAACCTGTCAATATCGCTGGCACTGAGAGATGCCGAACGTTGTCCCAGGCCAAAATGGACAGCTAAAGTCCATAATATAGTACTGATAACGGCCCAGAGCTGGTAGTATACTGTTAGTCGACCATGTTTCAATGTTGAATGAGGGAAAGACGCGTACATTGGCAACAACGTAAGCGCCATCATCGAGGCAGAACGGGATGCCACGACTCTTCTGAAGCCAGAATCGAATGACGGTGACACCGATGGTCACTGAAGCAATAGAATAGATGACGATGATGACGGCCGGTCCAGTGTTTTCCTCGGTTAGTTCGTCAAGCGGTTGGAGTACACCCGCCATGATTGGGATCGCTAAGAACAGCGAGTCCGGATGGTTACCGGATGGTTGCCGGATGTTGTTGCGTGCCAGATGCCATATAGCAAGTAGTTCACCGAGTCGCGCTGCACAGATGCTGCCCCTGAATGAGCATGACACGCCGTGCGAGGTGATCAATGAGGGATGTGAGAGGCATTGACGATTCGGTTTTTGCGGAGAATCAAGTTAGAGGACATGCCGCTAGCTCGGCCGACCGGGGAACTGGGAAGGCTGCCGCGGACGGAGTTACGAACTTGCTAGGCTCCTTTTCTCTCGTTTGCCCTGGTGGCTTTCGCTTGGCTTCGCTTCGGAGCTCTGCGCCTATGTAGTGTTAGAGAGGCAAGACGGTGGCCTGCCGCTCCCTGCCGTGCCCGCCTCTCGCTTTTACATCATGGGTATGGTCGACTGTATTTGACGAGGATTGTGCAGCCGCGACACGCGCCATCCATTCACGTCTCATCAAAGTACCTGGTATAATCAGCGCACGTACAGTCGGATGCGCGCTTCCACTCCCGAAAGCTAGGTAAGCCGTTGCTATTGAATTGCATTGCGCGGTCTGGACTGGAGAGTTCCCTGACCTTTAAACCGCATAGTCCCTTCTGTCCCGACACTCTGGTTCTCTGAAACTGCCATTCGAGGCTTTTGAGGTTGGTTCGTCGCGATAGACTTCCACAGTCGCCCATCATGACTTCAAATATCGAGTCCAAATCTGAGAACGGTCCCACGTTGGACGTGCAAGAGAAGAAAGAGGACCCCGATCATCTGGACGATGAAGATCAACAACAGCAGCAAGATAATCGTCCAAGACTTGAGGTATTGCCCCCAATTGATCTCACCCTTGCGGTGTTCAGTCACTGACGATATCGCTAGCGATTCATCAACTTTCCCTCATCTATCAACTTTGAAATCCTTGTACAGGTAGCATGGGAAACCGTCGCCACTACTTTCCAGTTCTCTCTGTTCAATGGCGGTCCAGCATCGATGGTGTATGGTGCCATCCTCGCCATCTTTGGAGGCACTGCAGTTTCGATGTCGCTCGCTGAGATGGTCTCAATGTCAGTTCGTTCGCATGCGTACAAACTCAATTAAACTTACTGACTATCTACTCACCTTTAGTGATCCTATCGTCGGTGCTCAGTATCGTTGGTCGGCCAACTTTGCACCATTTGCCCCTCGTTTCTGGGGACTCATTCAAGGTGCGCTATATGGACTTCGAAAAAAGAAAATTAAAAAGTCTTACTCCGTATCAGGTTGGATCACGGTTACTGCCTGGTGGTTCGCTGCCGCCGATACTTCTGCAAATCTAGCAAACATCGTTACGGCTATGGCTATCTTTAACAACCCGAATTACAGCCCGCAAAGATGGCATACAGCCATGATTATGTGGGCGTTTATACTTATCCCTGTGGTGTTCAATCTCTACTTCCGAAAGGTGTTGAACACCCTAGAGACCATGGGTGGTATTCTTCATATTGTATTCTTCATCGTTACCATCATAACCTTGACTGTCCTAGCTCAACGAAGTACTACCGACTTTGTCTTTAAGACATTGGTAACCGGAGTCAGTGGTTGGACCAATCGTGGAGTATCGTTCGGTATTGGCTTGTTAACGGTCGTCTTCCCCGTCGCAGGTAAGATTTATCTACAACTGGTTCTGAAATAGACAAACTAACATTCGATAGCTGCTGATGGAGTCCTACATATGAGTACGCGTAGCCACGGCTACCTTATCTACAGATAATACTAACATGGTGGTATAGGTGCTGAAGTAAAACGAGTCCGGACACGTGCTCCATACACCATCATCGCCTCAACACTCTCGAATGCTATCATGCAATTCTGCTTTGTGATTTGCCTGATGTTCACGATTGGCAACCTTAACACAGTTACGAACTCCGATACTGGTCTACCAATGATTGAGGTATACTACCTAGCCACGAACTCGGTTGCTGCAACGAATATCTTCACAGTCGCTATCTTCTTGATCGTCTTTGTTTCGCTCTTCAACGCCTATGCCTCAGTCTCTCGGTTGACTTGGGCCTTTGCACGTGACAACGGTCTACCGTTCTCAAAAGTCTTTTCCAAAGTAAGTCGCAATTTCTCAATATAAACTGTAGGAGTGCTTAAGGTGGGCTTACTTTCCCAAAGGTACATCCAAAGTACAAGATCCCTTTTAATGCCCTCAGTCTTATAGCCGTGGTGTGCTTCGCTCTTTCGTTCATCTACATCGGTTCTTCTACTGCATTTAACGCCATTACCTCACTGGTAGCGGTCGGGCTGCATGTCTCGTACCTGCTGCCCATCACGTTTTTTATGCTACGAAAGATCCGTGGCCCACCGGTGCAGTTTGGGCCTTTCCAACTAGGCAAATGGGGCATCGCTGTAAACGTGTTCTCACTCATTTATCTTGTCTTCGTCATTACCTGGATGCCGTTCCCGACAGAGCTTCCAGTAACAGGATCCAACATGAACTACGCTGGACCTATTCTGCTGGCGGTTATTATTGGTGCCATTGCCGATTGGTTCATCACCGGGCACAAGCGGTTTGACTTCCCTGTCGCGCGACATATCCCGCAGGACTAGAAATGAGAGGTTACCTGGTTAGTTCAGCATAAAAGTTGAATTTGTCTTGGCTATTATGGAAGTGTCGGGAAGGATAGTCAGGCAGCAGAGGCAGAATGAAGAACGGAAAGGCTAATGGAGAGACAAATCAAGAGTATCTTTAGAGAATGCAATGGAACCAATTGAAAGTTGTCGAAATCGTGATTGTGATAACATGCATGCAATGCGAGGCGATCGTAGTTGTTGTAAGCTCGCCAAAGGGCTGCGAATGCGGTGCCGACCTTTCGACAGTTAAGTCGTCTGTCTCGGAAATGATTGAACCTCCACCGCCTGCGTGCCATGATCCTACATTTCCTGGCATTCGTAGATGAAGATAGGGAGAATGCAGCCATAGACCCTCGACGGTAGGTCGGTAGGTTCGAAGGTCTATACGGCTCCGTGTACAATATACTACCAGCGAGAGGTTGTATCGGAGCAAAAAAAGTAGAAGGCTAGTGTGCTAACGAATGCGACGTTGTATTACTTAAGAGGCCAGCCACTGGAATCGGAGGTTCACCTGCCATCAGACTACATGTATCTACCTTAAATACTGCGCTTACGAAGTCAAATTTTATACAATTTCAATTAGTGGTTGGCAGGTAAGGTGAAGACACTCTCCAGCCTCAGCATTATGAATTTCGTCAGACCGTCCAAATTCGTGAAGCCCAAATACGCCCCTTATATGTCCCGGTAAATGAGTGGTTCGAAATGCACAGACATCCTCCAATCGAAACGCCATCCCATGCGACTCTCTCCCTAATACAAGGCCGAATCTCAAAGCCGAGCGGTCGTGGCAAGGCCAGAATGAGCACCTTTACAAGACACCGAAGACGCCCGTGGTGAACCACGTGAACGACAGGACGGTGATGACGGCCATGGCACCTACGCAGTACCACGTCTGGCGCTCCATGGTCGTCATCGCGCCGCTGCACGTCGGGCATTGGAAGCCTGTGCAAAATCGTTAGCAGCGGAACTTCGACGAGGCTAAACGGAAGACAAGGGAAGACTTACTGCTCCAGGGAGTGTACGGTTGCGGTGTGTACATGCCGAAGGTGTAGGTTTTCTGCACGGCGAGATAACCGGCCTTGGGAACGGCGGAGATGCTCGAGTCAGCAGGAAAGATAATGAGGGTGTAGGTGTTGGTGAGCAGGGGCACGGTGGCAGAGGCTTGGTAGTCACCGGTGTCCCAGAGGACGCTACCGGTCTCAGAGACGCTTTGGTTGAGGGCGAGCGTGTACAGCGCCTGGTTAGCTGCGCACGACGCGAACACGTCGATGGCCGACGGCGTCGCCGACAGCGATGTGTAGTTCCATGCAAATGTCACCCAGTCGCCGATCTTGTAGTACTGCGCGCCTGACGATACCGCCGGCGTGATCATCGACACGCCACCTGCCGGTAGACGTGGGTCGTACTGGGTTGTTGCGGACGACTGATTGTTGTTGTCTGAGCCGCCGGTGGCTGCGGCTGTAGTAGCTGCCGCCGACCCGGAACCGGACTCGGAATGTGAGTTGGAGCCAGTAGAAGTCTTGCCGGATGTGGTCTTAGATGTAGAGTCTGTGGACTTGCCGTCTGAGGTTGATTGTCCTGTTGTGGTCGCCGTTTGCGAAGAACTTGTGGTGAATGACGAGCCTGACGGGAGTTGTGAGTATGCTAACTCTCCAATTGCAATTTCTCAAAGATTCTTCTTACTTTCGGTAGTCTGCCTCTTGAAAAGCAATGCCCCGACGTCTTCGAAAGCTTTCACGCCATCGTAGTGTGCCTCGGGCCAAGGCCATGCTGCTGACAAGGTAGCGAGCGAGAGGAGGATGGCTGAAAAGGCAGAAATCTTCATTGTGATGGTATTAAATTGTGCAAAGGCACAATCCGTACCAATTAGAGACGCGAATGAGTGGCAGAAGACGTGTGGGAATAGATAATTTGTTGTTGAACGACGGGATGGGGGCAGTGTTGTGGGTGGGAAGAGGGTGTTCTAGTCGAATTCTTCAACCTTGTCACCACAAGCGAGTGAGTGGATCGAAGGAGAGATGGAAGAGGGTTTGGAGAGGATGTCGATGACGACGACCAGAAGGTTTGAAGGAGAATAGATTGTGGAATGGGTGCGTGAAGTTTGGATGGGATCTGGAGGACAAGAGAGGCAAAATACGCTATTGGATCTTTTTGGGGATGGCGCTGCAGGGGGTTTCATAGCAACGCCACGCCGAAAATAGCAGACCATTGGAAAGAAGTGGTCGGCTTTGGATGCTTTACATTGCAAAATTGCTGAATGGAAATTCGAACATTAGGTCCGCGATATGCTGAAGCTCAAAATATACCCAACATGAGAGCTAAATGCTGTATTTGGGCGCAATAACTCTTTTGCATTTGGCATTGGTGGACGGACTCTGGCTTACACGTGACTGCTATATGCGAATTTGGAAAGCTTCAAGATTCTAGTCATGCAATTCCATACCACAATTTCCGGCGTTAAGCTCCCGTCAATTCCGTATGCCAAGATGGCATTGTGCAATGCGACCGACTCAATTCTCGACTCTACACCGTATTCGACCTCCATCCGGTCGAGTTGCAACATGGGCTGGCCGCGATGGTGGATACAACTTCCGAGAATGCCGACAGCAACATCACCTTCCAGGCCATACCAGAGAATATGTGACAGTTGCCGATGACTTTTCTGAGTTACCCAGTGATCTAGAGTTCCTTAAGGATGCACAATGGCGACATAATTCACCTCCTTTACCTCTCACACTTACGTCGGAAATAGCTTCGAAGAACCCTAGAAGATCAAGCGAACCTCCGAGTCAACGCCCTTTTACCTTTGCGGAGTCACCAGACAGATTTGTTCTGAAAGATAAGGTCAATGAGCTCCTAGCCTGGGCAGCTGTTACCGATGATCATAGCAATTCCAAGATCAAGGACTTGGATTTCTATGTCGATTCCGCCCACTACCCTCAACCTCACGATTACCCTACATTGCCGAGTCGATTCTTTGACCGACCTCCTATCGTATCTCTTAACCGTATAAGGGACGCATTACCCGAACAGAATTTCAGATTCGAGACAAACCACACTATTCTCAAAAGACCAGGAGGATACTTTTGGCGTACAAACTTATCAGCGAAAGCTGTGGACGCAGACTTTGCTGCCGTTGGTGAAGGCAAGGATAGAGAGCAAGCAGAAAGCGCAGTCGCTGCTGACTTGCTCACTCAAATACATTGTCAAGGACACCTTAAGAAATGGCTCTCCGCCTTGGGTTCGACCGAACGTCCAGGTCTCTCGGGCGCAAAGGCCAACGAAAAAGCCAGAAAGAGTACGCAAATCGATTGTACCAGAATCACGTCACACGGCCTTACCGAAAAACGTTCGGACGCGAAGATACATATTTATAACTTTGCTGCTCAGTCCTTGACTGTTCCGAACATTATCGTGAAGCGCAAAGGCGACAATCAGTACACTGCTACGATTCGACTTGATGATCCAAAATTGCAAACTTCTGCGACTGCCAACTCAGAAGAGACCGCAGAGATTGCCGCATGCATTGCATTGAAGAGCGCAATCGAAGCATATAGAATGCAATCTGGTCAGGAGCCATTGCGTCTCAGACGGGACGAGACTCTGAACCTAGACAATGCCGGCGAAATCATAGAGCTCTACGAGTATGAAAGTAGAAAGAATCTCAAGTTCGTGATCAGGAAGGTCGGCTCCCCTGATGCTACACGCTGGTCTGTGAGTACCGTGCAAGGGAAAGGCTTTGCAACTCAAGCCGTGGCTATGCCAAAGTATGACGAAGCAAGACTTTTGGCTAGACTTGTCGCTGCTGTGAAGTTAGTTTCCAAGGATCCATCCCTGCTTCAGCGATACTTCGATCTACGTCGCAGTGGCGGTATTAGGCGCCTAATATCGCCAGTGCCTCTACAGCTAAACTCCAAGTCGAACGAGTTCCTGTCAAAATCTCTTGCATTAGCAACACGTTTTCAGCGCGAAGAGACGACAGACTCTGAGGAAACCTCAGTCTCTGGAAGGACATATCCAATCACGACTTTGTCAATGTCTCCCATTAGACGGAGGAAGTATACTCATACAACGGTCTACCCTATGACGGCCAGAAACCACGAACTCAAGCAGCGCCAAACCGAACTACAACGCAATAGTGGGACTCATGAGGATCAAAGACCTCTTAGCCGCTTTCCGATCAATACGCACCGGGAAGAAATCCTTAAGATGATCGATGAAAATCAATACTCTATGATTATCGGTGCAACCGGTTCTGGCAAAAGTACTCTTGTACCTCAGATGCTCCTTGACCGCGCCGTTGAAGAGGGCAACGGAGCTCTTTGCAATGTCATCTGCACGGAACCTCGCCGCATCGTAGCAATGTCACTAGCTCACCGTGTTGCAAGAGACCGCCAAGAAGATATTGGCGAAGTTGTAGGCTATCACATAGGTGGCGACTGCAATGCTAGCGGCTTGGGAGGAAGTATCACCTTCTGTACCCCAGAGGTCGTTCATTTGCAGCTGGAACATATGCGAGATGAATTCCTTGATGGAGTCTCTCACCTTATCGTTGACGAAGTACATGATCGGAATTCAAATACGGAAAAGCTCCTGAGTTCCCTGAAGATTGCAATATCACGTCGTATCGAACAAGGGCTTCCCACTCCCAAAGTCATAATGATGAGTGCTACAGTCTACAGCGACCTATTTTCAAGTTATTTTGGGAACGAATCCGGAGGCTCGTTTACAGAAGTACCTTCAATTACTGTTCCCGGTCGATTGTTTTCGGTTGAGAATAAGTATCTCGAGGAGATTATCGACGACTTCAAAGAGTACTTCTTACCGGCCACTCTCAGGTCCATCCTAGGACAAAGTCATACGCAACGCTACATCTCATCAGAAATGGCCTCGAAATATTTGCCGCCATTAAGACAAGCAGAAGAGGCTTCGAAAACTTCTCCTTCAATCATCGATTGGAAAAGCAAATTCGAATTGCAGCGTGACGATATCGCTCCTCTCTTTTCTGAGCAACTTGTGGCAGCAAAGATTGTGGAGTTGTTAGGAACTACATCCGATGGTTCTATTCTCGTCTTCCTTCCAGGGTGGGGAGAGATACGGGCCATAGAGGAGCTACTCCAGACACCACTCTTCGGAAATATTGACTTTTCAGACAGTTCGAGATACAAACTTGTCATAATGCACTCAGACGACCCAATAGCTTCTGACGCTGCACTCGAATCAGTGTCATCCAGTCGTCGACGAATAATCCTTGCTACGAACATCGCAGAATCCTCCTTAACGCTGCCAGACGTGAAGTATGTGGTAGACGCTGGAAAGCATCGAAAACCAGATTGGTCCGAGGATCTCGACGTGAGTGAATTGCAAATCGACTGGACCAGCAAATCGAGCATGATCCAACGAGCCGGCCGTGCCGGCCGTGTGCAGCCAGGGAATTACCATGGCTTATACTCCAGGAATAGAGCAAGTGTCGTACCGGAAACGAACTCAGCACATCTCCTCGGTTTGGATGATCTCCAGATTATGAGCATCCGTGCAAAGCTAGCATTCCCTGACATATCCACCCACGACTTCTTCAAGGAATGCATCGAACCATTCCCAGTTTCGGTAGTCGACAGTGCAATCGCGGAGCTCAAAGCAGCGAACGCATTGGACAAAGATGAAAAGCCCACCAACTTCGGCGTACTCGTTGCCAGATTCCAATACCCGCCGTCAGCGGTGCGAATGGCGATTCTGGGGTCCCTCCTCTGCTGCCTGCAGCCTGCGCTCGTGCTATTGACCATGCGTTGGCGACAGTCGATCTTCCGGACGGCGCTACGGCGGGACGAGGGCGAGCGGGCCCAGAAACTCCGGCGCCAGTACGCAGCCGGAACTCACAGCGACCACATCGCAGAGGTGAACGCGTTCGCAGCGCTGCAAGCGGTGTTTGAGGAAGAGGGTGCCCCCGCCGCAGCGCGCTTCGCGCAGGAGCACTTCCTGCACTTCGACGGGTTCATGGCGGCGCACCGCGAGGTGGGACGGCTGGTGCGGCTGATGCAGCGGCAGGGGCTGCTGCAGGGCCCGCTGGCGGCGCTGAACGCGCGCACGGACTCGCCCGCCGTGATCACGGCGCTCGCGGCGTCGGCGTCGGGCCTGGCCGCGCACGACTCCGGCTACCGCTTCTTCACGCGGCGCGGCGTGGCCGGCGTGCTGGCCGGCGCGAGCCTCGCGCGCCCTCCCGCCTGGCGCCCCGGCTCGTGGATGCCCAACCCGCTGCGCGGGTCCGTCCTCGCCTACGCGGATCTCGTCAGCCTCGCCGCCGCCCGCGACGACGCCGTGCTGTGCTCCAACAGCCCGGTGTCTGGGATCGCCGCGGCGCTGTTCTCCCGCGCGCTGGTGCCGTCCGAGCGCGAGGGCGAGGAAAATATCTTGCTTGCGGATGGCTGGATTCCGCTCAGCTGCCCCGATGTAAATACCGCCCGAACAGTGCTTGAGCTCAGGAGGGTTTGGGATGGCGTTGTGAAGCGTGTGGTATATAGCGCTGCAGGGCGGAGAGCACGTGAGTGGAAGGCTGATAGAGCTGTGAAACTGGTTACTAGGATCGTGGTGGATTTGTTGCAGGATGGGGAGAAGGCGTCTGCAAAGTTCCGCAATCGAAACATCAATAGCAATGCTAACAAGATGAAGACAGGGGAGCTGAGCGTATAGCATGCGTTCAGACTACGATCTGAATATTCTAATGATATCTTCACGTAGATACTCTATTGTACATACAGCTGACTATTCACAACAAGACAGTCCAGTGGAAATGCAAATCTCTACTTTACAATAAATGCACCTTATATGCTTGCTCTTCTTGCCATCTTCGTCCTTCTCAACTTGCGTTCTTCTCCACTCTCTTCCATGATTGGTAAAACCTTCTCTTCCTTGAGCTTGTCGAGGTACTGCTTGCCATACTCGTACCCAAGCTGATACACATCGTCGAAGCTCCCGAACTGCAGTGTGCCAATTTCCTGAACCGGCGGCCTCATGTAGTGGCAACCCGGCATGGCTTTCGCTCGTTCAAGTGCATCCACAGAGCTCACATACGCCAGGCGCGATTGAATTTCGGATAACGACGGTGGGTTGGCCGTCATAGAGAACGGGTTCCATCGGTTCCAGAGCGCCCAGAAGCCGCTGAGAGAGTCACCGTACTGCTGCTGCGTGTCTTGCTCTACGGCGCCTACATCGACTGCGAAGATCACATCGGCTCCGAGAGACTTCATGTGCGCCACTGTCAGGTTGTCGATGTACCCGCCGTCCAGGAGCATGCTGCCTTGGTCGCACATCGGCGGAAGTAGACCAGCTAACGACATGGATGCACGCACGTAGCGCCAAGCGTACCCACTGGTGTGGAACTCGGGACGCGACTGCGAGATGTTCGTAGTGTTGCAGTAGAAAGGTAGCCAGAAGTCTTCGATCAGGTAGTTCCCAAACGTCTTGAAAATACCGCGATTGAACTCGTGGCCCGTGGTATAAGAAGCGGATGGGTAAGTCAGGTCAAGCGCGAAGCGCCACATGCTGCCCATTCTGCCAGCGAACCGCTTGATCCGACCATACATGGGCACGATGCCGGCATCCCACGCATACAAAGCGCCGACGAAGGCACCGATGGAAGTTCCACCGACAATGTCAATGGGTATGCCTGCTTCCTCAAGAGCTCTGATGACACCAACATGGGCAAGACCACGGGCTCCACCTCCACCAAGGACAAGCCCTACAGATTTGCCGCAAAGCCGACGTGCGAGACGATGGAAATCACCTTTAAACGGCGTCTCAGCTGAGTATAGTGGAGTTTGGCGCACTTTCCGAGTCGTGTACTTTTGAATTTCGGCTTGAATGGTCTGTACTCGTAGTTTGAGCGCAGAGCCAAACCTCTTATTTGGTTGGTGAACGGGCTCAGGGGCCGTCCGAACCGCCATCTGGATATGATGATGACCTCCAGTGATCCACATGCGATTTCGAAGCCACCTGCGCGTCAAACCTGGTGGACACAATCTCTCACTATGTAGCAGAACGAGTTCTTTCCTTGCGGTTGTTTTCGTCGTAAGAAGGAAGCGCTCATATTCTCCGACCTCAGGTGATGCTTCCGCGTTACCGATCAGTAGGATGCAATCACTTTGGGTGATACATGTGCTTGTCCAAGGGGATTGAACACTTGTATCCGCCACGTAGAGAACGATACCGAACTTCTCCTCAAGGTCGGCTAGGTACTGGGAGAGCTTGAGCTTACCCATTCTGTTAAATGCATGCCTTCCGAGATGATTCAAGATGGCGCCTTGATTCAATGAGACGACGGTAGTACCGATTTGAGTTAATGCTGTAACGAGGCGGGCAGCAAAATCGACCACTGGGACACCGTTGGTGATGGGTAGAATGCAAACAGTCCGAAGGTTCGTCACTGAAGAGGGATTCACATTCCCTCCAATTGAGGTCCTCTCGCTAATGTGGCCGAACATGGGATCTTCAACGATATCTCGCATCCGTCGTGCGAGGATTTTCGACATGCGCATCGTAATACCAGGATGCTCCTGTGCCAAGCTATTGAATAACATCTTGGGCAGTTTTGCAATATCAGTGTCTCGCTGAGCATGGAGTGATCCAGGTCTTCGAGTCTCCGTCAGGACTTCGAGTTCCCCTACACTGTCACCTTGGCCATATTCTCCAAGTACGCGAACGGTCTTGTCTGGAGTCTCTTGGATCGCTCTGAGGCGACCATTGAGAACAATATAGATAGCATCGCTCTGATCATCTTGCCGGTAGATGATTTGTCCAGCAGTCAGTTGTAAGTATTCAAGTGCGAAGTCTATGTGCAGAATGAGCCGATCCAGGACCGCGGTTAGCCTCTTTGCAAGTGTAAGCAATACAATCGGATATCTTTCCACTAAGCGATCAAGTGAAGCTCTTGGAAGGAAGCCAACAACCACATCGCTCTTTGCAGTAACATTAACAAACGAGCGAAACCCAGAAACGGACGGAAGGTAGCCAGCGATTTGGCCGGGCTTAAGAAGAAACAGTGATTGTCTGTGTTTCCGCCTACTCTGATTTGCATTCAGATTGCGTTTGCTGTCGTCGGAACGCATGCATCCGGGCTCAACATAACCCGAGTCAGGCGAAAACAGTCCAAGAGACTTGTGTACAGCCGACGTTCCCATGATGTCTGTGTCTACCACCTCTTCATCCAGATAGGTGCTTACTTCAAGGAAGCCATCAATGACATAGTACAATCCCGGTAACCTTTCATGCTGCTCAACAAGTAGAGACCCCTTTGGGAAATATACAATATCAATGTCGTCGACCATATCTTCTAAAATGTTCTGTGGTTGGGCTTGACTCAGTGTCGAAATTGAGGTAGAAGTTGCGGACTCTGAGTCTCCATCTTGAGAACCCTCGAATGGATCTAAAAGGCCAAAAGCATTGTGGAAGACGGCTTTCTGTCTACGGGAATCGAAACTAACCAGTCTAGGTGACTGTTCGGAAGAAAGAGGACGATGCGTTTCGTTAGGGTTGGTGAGGCCCATGGCCGTGCAAATACATTCAAGAATTGCTTGCCGAAATATGTCATCCTCATTCATCGAATCCTTTTTCCGCAGCTGCAATGGTTGAGGTTGAAAGTAGCCTTCATCCAGTGGAGATCGAACGTTTCTTCGGCTGGCATTTAGACCTTGGAGAGGTTGTGAAAGTGAAAATATGTTTCCTGGTCGTCCGTTGGCAAGTAAGTCGCCAGCACTGATCCCAGTGCGTTCACTTTCTGGAGAGGTTACTCGATCTGTAGATCCGAAGTCGATGCTTCGAGCCGTCGCCATACGAGCGTGAACTGCAACATCCTTTCGCAGGCTGTTAGATCTCCTGGGTCGACCTCGTCCGGGATTGTGAAGCGCAATACCCTTCAAGCGATCATCATGTCCAATGCTAAGTTTTTCTTTCGAAAATTTCTGTTTGAGTCTTTCAAGAGCAGAATCTCGTAGGAAGTCAGGTAGATCGCATGACGAATATTTGTTCAAGAGTTTCTCAGTCTTGAGGATCTCATTCGTCAGACCAAGATATTGTTGTCCAGTTACAAGAGTAACTCTGTAAAATCTTGTCAAAATGACTTGAATAACATGTGCTGTAGCCTTGGGATAGCTTTTGGTCAACTTTCGAAATGCTGAAGCGGGAATGATAGCGATTGTACAATCAGTTGCCGCCCTAGCGACAATATCAGGATGTGCTGAGAACTGTCGACGAAGTTTTCGATGGTTAGGATCGTCATTTGGCTGGCCATACTTTTGTTCATCAGCCGGATCCAGCGTCATTGGTGGAACTCGAGGCAGTGTCTCGGACGCGCTTGGTGATTGAAGACTCGACAAGCGACGATGATTGATCTTCGCCGAGGATCCGTCTTGTTCTGGTTCGAACGGACTAGCTAACGGGAAGTCGCCGTCGTGATTCCCGATACCTTGACTTGTAGAAGTGTGAAGGCGTGAAGTTTCTCCATTTAACTCCCTGCTAGATATACCATTTACGCTTTCCGAAAGCCGATGACGAATTCCAGAGTTTAGACCATGCTTTAACTTCACGTCTTCCGTGAAAAGTGATAGAATGCTGAAAAGAGAGGACATTGGTGCTCCATTCTTGACTTCAGTAAGAAGCTGGTATCCTTGTTGATATCGAGCGTGAGTATCTTCTTCGTCATCGCTGGCACTACTCGAATCTCTGTCGTCTCGCCTCGACCGCACGAATATTTGGACCGTGCCATCGACTACAATGCAGAAGCCCTTCTCTTCCTCCAGGAGCAAAGTTTCGCCAGCCACCAACTTTCTCGTTTGCATAGTACGTGTAAGTTCATGAAAGATTGACCTCTCCAGATACCCAAAGACTTTAATGGCACTAAGGAATTCATCCAAGTAGTTGGAAAGTCCAGGTTTCGAATCTCCACCTTGAGGGTCTGGGAAGACCTCTACATTTGGTTCCCTTCGCGGTGGTTCGGCAGGTAGTCGAGCATAGGTATGGTACCGGTAGCGAATGAGATAACTCAAGGTTGAGACGCAGGCCACGACGATAAATGCAAGAGTACTGAAGTTGACGGTGACGGTTAAGGAGAAGGACAATAGGCGATAGATCAATGTCGGCAAAGTGATGGTCACCACAGATATGACAAAGAACAGAACACTTGGGATTACTCTCAGAATCGAAAGAATAATCCAGGCTGGTGTGGACGTTGGCGTATCGATTGGGAGAGCCGTCGCAGTTGGTTGAGCTGCCGGCAGAATTTCTGTAGCTGACTGAATGACGGCGGATACCGACTCAGTGAAGCCGATAGTACTTTCCGCAGACATTTCGTCGAGATAGCTGGGACTGAAACGCTAGGGTTATGATGTTACTCTACTCGGTCATGTCGAAGTCTGGAAACGTTTGTCGCGCGCATCAGCTGAGTTCAACTGAGAGTAGATTCTCTCGCTGGTTGGTCGTGCCTCCACAAAACGATTCTCGTACTATTAGACGCAACAATCTCTCATGACAATCTGTTAACTGCTTCTGTGACAGAGAGAAGAAAAGTTGAGGTTCATTCCATCAGGTGTCGATGCGCCCATGCCCGTTCACGAGTAACTATTTGCCGGCGAATGACAGGCAAGGGATGTCGATGCTTATGTCAGCACACATCTCATCGATCCAACACCTCTTTTGCCTCGTAATGAGGCTCAATCGCGAACTTCGACGAGCATCGTGCAGAACCGCATCCAAACAGCCCTTTTCCTTCGCCGACGTCTAAAGGGAGACGCGCTCGCGTCGAACCACAATGCCACTCTTCAAAGATGACCAGATTATGGTATGTTTTGTTCACTTTTAACATTTCTTCTCAGCTAATCAGATTCATGTCTAGATCATCTCGCCAGGGACATATACGACCCTGGCGCAACTCGGGCTTCCAGAATCATTTACTCCAGCTCAATTACGCGTCAAATCGCGCATGTTTCCTGCCGAGAAAGAGGGAGAATGGGAACCATGCAAAGTGCGACTAAGGGAGAGGAAAAAGCACGTGACCCAACAGCCGCCAGTCGAGGCCAACGGTACAGAGGCTGCTAATGGCGAGCATGGCACCAACGGCGCAAACGATGCCATCGTTGCAGGTGAAGCGAAAGAGACAAACGGCACGGATGCACTCAACAGCGAGCGTGAGGACCCCGAGTTGTATGAAGACTGGGAGACGGACGAAGGCGCAATCTGGGCAATGGATCACGGTCACATTGTTAATTGGCCTTGCTTCTACGCCTTGCTAACCCATGTCTACAACCAGCTATCACCACACATGCCCATTCAAACTCCTATCTTACTCATCGGCCAACCGTGCTGGAGCCAGAAAGATCACGAGCTGATCACTCAGTTCTTTTTCGAGAAGTTCCGATGTCCAGGTTTGACCATCATGGATTCAGCATCTGCGGCACTGTACGGATTAAACGTGCAGAATGCCTGTGTGATAGATATTGGATACCAAAAGGCCGACATCACAGCTATCTCCGACTTCGAAGTCCAAAGCATTGGCCGGACCATGGCACTAACGAAATGTGGAGGTGAGGCCATGACGCAGAATTTATTGAAGCACCTAGCATCGCGGAAATTCACTCGCGATATGTGTGAACAGCTGAAGCAAAGTCCAATATGCGAGATTCTACTACCCGGCACGCCGATGCCAGGATCTGGTCAGACACAAAGCGAAGATATTACGAATCCGGCAGCTGCGGCATCAACAGGTGCCACAGGCTCCGGACCGGGTCATCGGCTGAGTGGTGGTGCGATGGGAGCAGAACCTCGGGGACCTGGCGAAGGCACGGAAGTAGGAGATGATGGCGAAGACACTGAAGGCGTACTTGATGTGGCTAGTATTGTGACTGGAGGCCAAGGAAAGATGGAAGAATTTCTGGCAAAGAAAGAGAAAGAAAAGGCAGAGAAAGCTTCCAGAAAGAAAGGTGATTCTGCGCCATCTCAAGCCAAGCCAGTGCGGATACCAAATTCGCAACGCGAGAGATCCACGTTCATGTACAGAGACAATGCAGTTCTCGATGCTTTGAAGGGTATGAGCCTCAGCCGCGAGGATATGGCCGATGCGAAGGCAAAGCTAGATGAAGGAAAGCAGAAATCAGCCCCCAGTGATAGTCAAGCCGATCCCACTGGAGTTGAACCAACGTCTCCCGCCACCGCTTCCATTGGTCGCGCCAGTGCACCAAGAAGAGAAATTGAAGTTGGGATAGAGAGATTCCAAGCTGCGTCCGATGGTATTTTGGAACGCATTGCAGATGCCGTTCATCGCACAATCAGCGCCGTAGACGTTGTTAAACGTGCAGAAATCTGGGACTCGCTTATCCTTGTAGGCAGAGGATCTAAGATCAAAGGTTTGAACACGTCGTCCATTGTCATAGTACTACTGCTAACATATGACTAGGCTTCCGAGAAGCACTCATGCACACAATCGTAACTCAGTATCTCATCTCTCCGTCATCCGCAACAATCTTCACCTCCGAGCTCCCATCCAACTTCTCGACTCCAGTAGGTACAGGCGCCCAAACTCCACAACCACAGCTTGGACCTACACAGCCTCCGCACGGCAGCTCCGTCAATCCATTGCTACTGGCCGCAACGACAGCGTCGCACCTGCATCTGACTCCCGGCAATTCTCTTGGAAGCCAAGCAGTGTCTCACTCACAGCAGAATCTACACTCTAGTCACGGCCAAACACCGACTAGCGTCAAGTGGGCGAAGAGTATGGATTACTTCCCGGAGTGGAAGGAAGCTGGATGTTGGGAGGAAGCACACTTTTTGGGTGCACAAGTAGCAGCGAAGATATTGTTTGTGAGTGCTCCCGGTGATGCCAAGACTTTCATGAGTCGCATGGACTATAACGAGCTGGGACCTGCTGGAATTCACTCGATATATTTTTGAGCGGCGCTGATGGTTTCTGTTATGCTCAAAAAAGATATCGGTGGTCTTTCGTTGGGTGGCTGAGGACTGGCGTTGAGCGAGGAGAATTCATGGGTTCGAGTATATGTAGATTCTCAGCGATTATGATAGCCCGTAGCCGTAGCATGAACTACTCGAAAATGCTGGTATTTATAGAGCTGCTACGAGCCATACCTGTATTCTATTGAGGTACCAAAATTGGAGCTTAGGCCCTGGCGTGATATGAAGCAGCTTTGCCACTACATCACGCCGCCTCCACCCACCCCGCCGTGAGCTGATATGCAGGAGAGGAAACAGGGTCATGGACGGCGTATTTCGTGAAACACACCCAGCCGTCCCTTCAGGTCGCCGCCAAAGCTTACATTGAAAGGAATCACATCAGTAATTCGACCCTGGCCACTGCTTTCTCACTCTCATTGTTTATGATTTAGCTGTAACTGATCCAGCCAGCTCCTCGAACCAAGCCATAGCCTTACCTACGATACCTCGTATTCAGGCGCTGTAAGCGGCTTCAACGCCATGACCGACACTGCTCCTCCAGCAGACCCACCTCAGCCCGCAATGGCTGTCTCTGAGCCTCCAAGCACGGAGAGCAAGACCAGCGATGCCCAAGAGATCTCCCCGACGGTCGACGATTACAAGAAGAACCCACCACCGCCAACTACTATCGAAGGCTACGTCAAAGACGCCCAAGACTTCGTCAAGGGAACATTGCAGCGCACGGGGACCCTCTACTCCAGCGCTAAAGATGCAGTGATCAAAAGATCGGGAAGCCTCTATGAGGGCGCGAAAGAAGGTGTCAGCGAGGGACTGAAGCGCAGCGGAACAATGTACGAGACTGCAAAAGAAGGTGTAAACCAAGGCTTGAAGAGGAGCGGTACAATCTACGAAGGTGCAAAGGAAGGTGTGTTGAGACGAAGCAGCACGTTCGGACATACAGGCGGCATGATACAGAGGACAGGCTCGTTCTTTCAAGAGACGGGCCAAGTAATGGTCAAGAGAACGGGATCTTGGTTCGAAGACACAAACGCCTACATTAGAGGCTACTTCGACCCGAACAAGCCTCTCCACGCAATCATCCGCGAGATCAACGGCGTCACACTCCCGCGAGTCGGCGCGACCATTTCCGTCATCGACGGCCGCGCCTACATCTTCGGCGGCGAGGACGAGCGCGGCAACCTGGCCGACAACATTATGCACATCGTGATCCTGCCGGGCTCCGCGACCTTCGAAGCGGACTACACGACGGCGCTGCCCAAGCCACAAGTTGCCGGCGAACCCGTTCCCAGCGCCCGCAAATGCCACAGCGCGGTCGTGATCGGCCAAGACATCTACATGTTCGGCGGGCAGCTCGCACCAAAAGCAGCCGAGGAAGCCGGGCGCGTGTGGGTATTCTCCAGCAAAACGCGGCGCTGGTCCCACCACGATCCTTCCGCCGACGCGCCGTACCCGCCGCCACGCCACTCGCACGCGGCGACGGCGACCGACCCGACCGGCCCGACCTCCTCGCCCGAGGGCACCGCCGACGCGCCCGAGCAGGACGTCGACGCCGGCACGCTGTTCATCGCCGGCGGCGTTAGCACCGCGTCCGACGCGCCGCCCGACGCGCACCTCCCCGACGCCTGGGCGTTCGACGTGGCGAGCGGGACGTGGATGGTGCTACCACCACCACCAACGGGCTCGCACAGCGCGTCCCTGGCGCTGGCGCAGGGCCACCTGGTGCGGGTGGGGTCCGCGGGCGCACAGCTGCGCGTCGACAGCCTCGACGTCAGCGAGCTGCTGGCGGCGCGGCGGGGCGGCGCGCTCGGCGCCGCGTCCTTGCCTTCGCTGCTCAGCGAGTGGGCGTCGACCGTGTTCCCGGATGCGGCGCTCGGCGCCGCGCGCGCCGCCGTGAACCTCGCCTCGCCCGGCGGCCGCGCCTTCCTGCTGGTGTTTGCGGGCGCGGCCGCGTCGCCGCCGGAGCATGCGCCCGCGGGTGTCGTCGCCGTCGAGCTCACGGTCGGGGCGCTGACTCGCGCGGAGGACCCCGAGGCCGAAGATAGGCCGCTGGTCAAGCGCCTGCTGAGCGTGGAGGCGGCGTTTGTGGACCCGTATGGCGAGGCGCTGGAGGAGAGCGCGGTCGCGAAGGAGCGGCTTGAGCGCCGGACGGCGTTCCTCTCATCTCCTGGCTCTGAGGTCGACGGCTCGCATTTGATTGTGTGGGGTGGTAAGAATGCGAATGGCGAGGTTGTGGGAGACGGGTACATGCTTACTGTGGAGTTTTAGGGCTGCTAAATACCTTGTTGCTATTTTTCAATTCTACAGGCCCTTTTTCGGTGGTCTACTCCCATGTCTCATCACTTTCACACTCGTCTTCTCAAGAGTCTTCATGTGACGTATTCCCTAATGCCTTTTCATCACGAACTTAGATCTAGCTACAGTAACCTGTGGCATTGCTTTAGTCGTCGGAGCCACCGTCGAATTCGGACACATCAGGGTCTGTATCCCGTTAATATGTGGACTTTATTATTGTATCAATGTCGCTACAATCACGCAATAGAGATATAAAGCAGGTCTGTCATTACCTCGTTGCAGCGTGTACTCAAGCTTGCCGCCGCATCGCTCCGCAAATGCTGCACGCAAAAAAGCTTGCTCTTCATCCGATAGGCCCGTGTCAGGATCTGCATTGTCCACGGCTAGAAGAAGAATTTGATGGTTGCGGTCGCCGAGCAGTTCGGCGAAGTCGAGGAGTCCGTGGAATGTAAATTTCGTGATGCCAAAAAAGGTCATCACTTTGAGATTGCGTAGCTGCGAAACGCTTTCTAGTGCGGTGTCGTCGAGAGACAGACCAGCAATGTAGAATTCCTCCAGCATTTGTAAGTTATCGCTCAAAAGCTTGACTGCCTCTTCAGGAAAGAGATTAGATACACCAATCAGGCGAAGAACGCGCAGCTGACGAAGCTCGCAAAGCGAGCTGATGAGGGTCTGAATCTCGTCAAAGGAGTCGATCGGATCGCTCTCAAGAATAAGATGTTCAAGCTGTCGTTGGTGAGCCAGGGAAAGGTGGAAGCTATTGTGGTCTTTGCCGGCATAGTCAGAGACCTCGAGGTATCGTAATCGAATGTCATTTTGTAGGACAATGGGAGTCGCAACAGCCGCGCCACAATTGTAAAGACCGAGTCTCAAATTGCGCAACTTCTTGCACGATTTGAGCCACTCAATAAGGTCCAGGAAAACATCATTCTGTTCGGCTTCAAGATCGACGATCTTCCGGTCGTCGGTAAGTGTGAGTGTCTCCAGCGCCGTCAGTCCCTTCAACAGACCGATATGTGGAATAACGGCCGGTGACATGAACAATTTCAGTTCTGTCAAGGCGTTCGAGTGACGGCTTATGCCAAGGCAACACTGTGGTCCAAAGCCGTTCATACTGAACGTGACGAAAGATTCAAGCGATTGCTCTTTGAGTCCACTAAAAAACGCCGACAGAGAGTCATCCTTGTAGACATCGCTTCGGAATATGCTACAGGAGTTGAATTTTGGACAGTAGATACGAAGCAGCTCTGCTATTTCACCGTCCAGCCCAGAACCGTCGTAAAGTTCGAGAGACCGCAAACGGGGTAAACGTGGAATCCACCGACGCAATGACGTTGGAGCGATAGGACCGCTGATAGTATCTACGATTGGGGCCTTCTCTGTGAGAATGTCACCAACAGCATGTGTGATTGCAGGGTAGTCAAGTCTTGGACGACGTCGCCAATCGTTTGCTTTGACATTTGGAGGCAGCTTCTGGACCACTTCCAAATGAAAGCGCTTGAGGTCGCCTGAGAAAAATCGTTCGCGGATACGGCCTTTGAAGCGATCATCGTCAAGTAGATGGTTGAAATCACGCATATCTAGGAATCGGATGAATTGACAATAAGGGAACAACGTTTTGCCCATGGCGGATAGGATGATGGACCGCCACAGAATGGACCATTTCTGGTAGACGAGCTCTTGTTCCGCCAGTGGAATGGCCTCATCATTGGAATCATCCTTCACTGAGGCCATATGATGTCCTCTGGAGTTTCGTCAGTTACCGATATCAATAAAAGCTTAGTAATAGTAAGCCGACATACTTGTACATATTCGTGAGTGCGGCCACAGCAAGGTTGCGATTTGCCGTGCAACAGTTGAACAGAGTGCCGAACTGACGATGCTCGACAAGAGCATCGCAGATGAGATGATAAATATCGTCCGGAAGTTCGGGTATCATGTTGAATGTTAGAAATGAAGTTCGATACTGGACAGAATTTACGATGAAGACCAGGATATTGTTGTTGACTTTCCGACAAACTTGTATGATGCGGGCACGTTTTCGGACTCCTTTCGAAGCGCGTCACTCGGAGCCAATCAGAATTCCATAATATTCGTCCACTATTGACTTCCGACTCCGAATTCTTCACTGTACCTTCCCACTTCGTCCTCGTTCCCACTTGGATTCGCAGAAGCCGAAATCAGGAGAAGAAACTCAAACGCGTCCTTTCGTACGCGGCGATGGTGGCGCTCAACTTTGACCTCTCGCCAGATTCGTGTGCGAAGCTGTTCGATTTGCTATCGTGCTTAGCCAAATTCAATGAAACTGTCTCTCTAGAGGCGCAAAAGGAGTCTGTCAGTATTTCTTTTCAAGTTTAACTAGACTTATCTCTGCATCTAATGCATATCATATCTGTAGATTACGCTAAGCACTCTCAATTCAACAAAATCAGCATATGGGTCGTTTACTCTTCACAAACCATTTTTTGTCAAGTACAGCTTTAATCCAGGCCCAAACGCTTCGGATGGACGCTTCACCTGCGCCATTCTAAACAAGGTATTTAACGTGTTCTGTTGTCCATTCGATGTACGGTTGATTGACAGCCTAAGGCACTGTTGTCGGTTTTCAAGCGCAGCGTTATCGACCCACGTAATCGAGACACAGCACTGGATCGATGCAATGTTCGGGTTCAAGAGCACGAAGATCAGGCCGAGTGCCGCTTGATCATACAGATGATCTGCTATGGTGGTACGCTCATGATCCCTCTCAACCGTATAGCTATTAACACGTTGATCAGGAGTCACCAAGACGTACAAACTAACTTATGAATCAGTCGAAGTCATGCATGCTTTATTTGACAAGAGCAGTGCTTCGAACAAGTGGACCATCAAAGCTGGGTTCATGAGAGAATTTACGGACTATTTCAGTCCAAAGGCTGAGCAGCTGGACATGTATTGTGAAGAAGGGAAGATGACCTTTTTGAGCTTTACGGAAAAAGTCGTCAACGCTAAGAGCGGTAAGATGTTTGTGTCTCATTAGTGTGAATCTGGTGCCTGATTGTTGCTCTAGAGGTGCTCAAACAACCATTGAAGACGGCAGTATCCGTTCAGCAAGTCGATTTCGAACATTTTGATGCTCAAGACAAGCTACACCTTATCATGAGCGTCAAAGACTTCAAGAACATCATTGCTCACGCCGACACCCTTCAAACTAGCGTATCTGCCATATACTCCGTTCCAGGTCGCCCTCTTCAATTCAACTATGGTGCCGAAGGACTGCAGTGCCAATTTACTCTCATGACAGCTGGTGACTGTCACGGTACTCCTGCTGCTACTGCATCAGCCAAAGCTGCTACGCGAGAACCTTCAAGATCAGAACCACGAGTGGCAAATGGTAGAGGTCCCATCGAAAAGTTATTCTCCGCGGAAATGCCTCCGCCAGCTGTACCCAAAACTCGAAAGCTTGGGAAGAACCTGGGTCAGAATGAGAGCATGACCACGTCGACGATATCAAATCCATCAGATCGTGAGTCTGAGGGACTTTTCGTCACTCAAGAAGATGATAGCCAATGGGACCCTCCGAACTATGAGGATGGTGAAGAGTCTCTGGGATGGAATGCGACTGCGGATAACGTATGTTTAGCTCCGCTTGAAACTAGCATTGAAGGCTAACCTGTATTCAGGATTCGGCGCCATATCCAACACTTCGAGATACCAGTACCACAAGAACCGTATCTCATCAAACATTAACAAATGAAGAAGGCTTGGTGCCGACTCAAAAGCTGTCCCAGGTATGCAGACTATCGAGCTTTGGTTGTTTGTTTAGCTGACCTTCGTCAAGATCCGAGGCCTATGGTGAAATTCTGGTCCGGTCAGCATGACATCTTTCTCGAAAACGCAGCCTAGAAGTTACTTTTTGAAGATGCCTTGTGTAGAGGAAGATAGCTCATGTCCTTGTGTCTGTCGAAATCCCACAGATCCTAAGGCTGAGAGGGAGGTTTGGTGTTTCGACTCGTCGAAGCTTGCTATAAAACTAGTGGCACATCCGGCTCCAAGTCTATATACCTTGCTAGATACTGAGAGTACGTTCCATCTGTCCTTCACATCACCGTTGTCTGTTGGCTCTCCGCAGTTACCATGCTCACCCCAACCCCAGGAGATTACCTCTCCAGCAGAAGTCAGGGCTACAACATGCTCACTTCCGACGGCAATATTTTCAATCTCCGGCAAGTTTGGTGGACAAAGCTGACCATGATCGTTTCTGCCCCAAGATATGATTTGACCTGACTGCAAGAGAACGAATATGCTACCCCAGCTTGCTGCAACCGCTCTCCACGATGGAAGAGTCTTGGGTGTGTTGGAAACCACAGACCATTTGTCTGCACCAATAACAATGTGGTTCCCAGAATCTGGTTGCCCAACGACGTAGGTAAAGTCTCTTCCACAAACCGCACGTCGGGCTGGGAAAGGTATTCCCTCGATCTTCCGAGGTGACCAGATTATATCGGATGGATCGCCTAGCTGACCTTTTCTGCCAGAGCCCCAACCATATACATCGCCATTAGAGAGCACTGCAACTACGTGGCTCATGCTTGCGGCAAGCCAGGTGACTCTAGTTTCTTGTGGTGGAAAGTCCGGGATGATTTGAGGAGTGGTTGCCTTAGTAATATCTTTTCCCAAACCCAGCTCGCCCTTACTGCCTGTTCCGCAGCTGATGATATGTCCATCAGCGGTGAGACATATTGATGCTTCCCAAGAAGCTGCACAAAACTTGTAATTGCCAGCGCTGCGGTCTTTAGCGATACCGTTGGGCGGAATGAAGGACCGCAGCTGATCAATCTCATCGATTTGAATAGCAGCATTGTTAAGCGAACATCTACCATCTGCGTTTTGTCCAGATGCATAGATAGTGCCATCATGATAGAGAACCAAAGTATGATTGCCTCCTGCTGCTATTGCGGTAATACTGCTGAATGGTGCGGTGGTATTTAGGTGTCCGGGTATTGAGACTTCAGTGGGACGAGAGATATCTTCAGTATGTACCGCTCCCAACTGTCCTGAGCCATTTGAGCCCAGAGCGAAAAGCATAGTGAACGTTTGGAGAGATATGGAATCAGAGGGAAAAAAAAAAGGTAGGTCTTATTGGAGAATGGGCGTTCTGACTGACTTTTCCCTATTAACCAGCCTCTACGGAGCAAACTAAACGCATTCCCGCTTGGCTACTCTAGTACGTAAACTTTAGTGGTCGAGCCGCAGCTTTTGTGCTCAACTTCTGCAGCCTCAACAATGGGACAAAGTCGGATTCCAGTTATTCAATGAGAAAGAATACCATGACACAGCCTTGTTCTCATACTATAATTTGATCCCACCACCGTCTTGAGCGCTTTCTTCTCGTGAATGCGAGGCTGTACTGTGGCTGGGTAACATCGCCCCGCCTATATGTTATCACGAGCCTGATCTCTCCTTCGACACTGCCCTATTGCTTTCAGCCTGCTTTGTCTGTTTTCTCTTTCTATAACTTCAGTCTTTTTCATTTCTATGGATCCTCAGTAACCCGTCGTCCCATCCTCTCCCCGTTGCTTTATGCAATCGTGTCCAAAATGGCACACGCGCTACGTTCTGCCAACTTCACAATCACAATCACTGTTGCCAACCACACGTCTCCGGTCGATGTGCCTCTTCCAAAGACAACATGCTACACCGTCCCGTATGGCTGGATCGGCTTCATTAATGGCCTAGTTACAATGTACATCTGCATTTGCCTCTTGGTGGGCAGAACTCCGCTTTTCCCATGGCGACCGAGGCGGCATCAACGTCTTTTCTTTTGCCTATATTGGCCATGGATGCTCTCGGTCTCGACACTATACCTGATTAACTTGGGCATGTGCGCGAGTAGTTACGTCACTTTATTCTGGATTATCCTGGTGAAGTTTTTTTGGTCAATTTGTGTCATGGCGGCGGTCGGCAACGCTGTCAAAATTGGTTTGGACAAGATGGCTGCCAAATCCTTACCGCAACGGGCAGGTCAAGAAGCCGGGACTACGACTGATGAAGAGAGAGACGATGCTACGATAAGGCTTGTGATTACGGATGCTGCAACCACGACCGATGAGGAAAGCGAGGATGCCGTGACAAGAGCTGAGACGACAAACGTGGAGATCGAGGTCGAGGGCGAGACAACAGAGCCCAGAGGTACTTCAGTAGACGGAAGGAACACAACCACCGCTGGAGATGGATGGACTCAAGATGATACAGATCTGTCACGTCGTGTTCCTATGCCTGAAGACGCAACTGAACAGATGGAACCTCCACCAACTTATGAGTCTATCGCGCGACAGGTCTTCACATCGGATCATGCATCGCAATCCACTTTGCGTGCTGGGTTCGAGGCCCAGCGAGCAACTGCCTCGTCTAGCCGCAGCATAGGAACACAAACGGACCCTACTCTTTCAGCAACGGCCGCGGCTGAAGCCTTAAACACAAATTCCACTGAAGCCACTGCTACTACGCCTACGAAACGTGCTGATTTACCGCCTCTTAGCACGGTGGCCCAAGTGGTCGGCTTCTTTATATTGATTGTGTTTATACTTCTCACCCACTTAGCGGCATTTATGCTCGTCAAGCCTGTTTTGAACCCTACCCACCCGCAAATAGAGTCGGCATTCATAATTTTTGTATTTTTACTGCTGATTATGTTGACTCTGTTTGTGGTACTGGTGTATCAAAGCGTGAAACTGTCCATGGCGAATATGAGAAGAAAACAGGGGCAGAAAAGGGGCCAGTACATGGAACTAGCGCAGACTGAGGAAAAAGAAACTCGCGGTATCGCTAACACGGAAGAAACGCAAAACGGGAGCGACGGCGTGGTTAGTGACCATCCTCTCCTTCCTACGAACCTCGATGAGGACAATCGTGGAGGTGATGAAGTGGAAGCTGAAACTAACTGTGGCGTCGGAAACGATATTGAGCGTAATGGCCCTACTTTGAACCAACAAGTCCCAGTGGGACATGCAGCAGAGTCGACACCTAGCAAGAAAGAGCCGTCCGAGTCGTGGGTAGTCATCCCTCAGCCTGTTGCGGTGGCCATCATGCTGTATGCGTTCGTATTCTGTATCGTGTACCCCGACTTTCTCCTTGGTGCGACAACGGGGAATATGTTGGGCCTACCAAAGAGCAGCAAACTGTCTACGGTGTTGGGTATAGCCTATATTTTGGCGTCTAAGATACCGATGCTGTGTTTCTAGCGAGCAACATGTTGAGCATCCAGCCTAGATTGTGGGATGATGATTGAGGATACGGGACAACAATCTCCTAGCCCCAATTACTATTTCTTTGTCTGTATTCGAAGGGTCGAGTAGCCATCAAGAGGGTCATACTTTGCGAAGAACGATGTCCACAGGTTAGGGTCTTGAATACTGCTGTGCCTTGTCGTTCAGATGAACAATTTACCTAAACGTGAGGTCAAAAGCCTGTGGGCAGAGTTGATTAGCGTAGTCTAGAATACGATTCCTCTTCAATTCCACAGACATTACTGAGACTACGACCTTGTCGGGAAATTTGCCGCTGCTTTTGGAGGTTCTTTTCCCTTCAAGCCAAGCACCAGAGTACGCCTGCCGAGCAACCCTTATTCAGTGCTGTCGAGCCACAAACCTCTGCCGGGGTCTGATTTATGAGATAAGAAAACCACGTCTCAAGCAGCATGATTTGACCGCGAGCAACGCAGTGGTTCCTAGAATCGGGGCCCAAATTTCGGGCAGGGGTATGCTGGCTCAATAACCCGACACAATTGAGTAGTCCCTTGCCTTGGCTACACTCGCTTCTACAACTCAGCATTTATCAAGGCTGCTGGCCTATGGGCAAAAAGTAGAAATAGGAGAAAATATCTCTGGCGATACTCTGTGGGCAAAAAGTAAAAAGAGGAAAAAAATATCTCTGGCGATCCTTCGTGGGCAAAAATAGCCGTACCCGAATAATAGTCATACGTGTATCAGTCCTCCCTACTTCATTCTTGGATGATAAAAATACCCGTCTAATGTTAGAGGAGTGTTTCTACGTCAACGGGGCTAAGAACGACACACGCTGTAGGTTCAACGGTACTTGTTCGAGGCATCTTATACGGAGTAAAAGTGGCGGGTGACTTTGATGGTGGTTGGATTCTCGTGGCGAATCACAGTTGGTCTTGGCAGAGGTAGAGTATATCACGTGATAAGCCACTCCGCTTAGCGAGAATTTGACCACAATTAATCGAATTCACTTCACGAACAGCAGCGGCCGTCACAACTCCACCTTCAGGCGCTCGAGAAGCCATTTGTACATCATGGCTTCCACCCAGAGCGTTCAATGCGTACGTTTGACCATCTCATGGAATCCGAGCTACTGCTAACAGGCGCACACAGTTCGGCAAAAAGAAGACCGCAACCGCGGTTGCACACTGCAAGGTAGTCCTCAGCCTACGATATTATCTTCTACAAGTGTGATGCTAACGTACTGGATAGTCCGGCAAAGGCCTCATCAAAGTCAACGGCAAGCCGCTCTCGCTGGTGCAACCCGAAACTCTGCGCTTCAAAGTCTACGAACCCCTCCTGATCCTCGGCCTCGACAAATTCTGTACGTCGGATGATATAGAATCCGGAGGTGGAATTGACGCTGACTTGCATCTAGCAAATGTTGACATCCGAGTTCGCGTTTCCGGCGGTGGTCACACTTCCCAGATCTACGCCATCCGCCAGGCCATCGCCAAGAGCATCATCGCCTACTACCAGAAATACGTGGACGAGCACTCGAAGAACCAGCTGAAGCAGGCGTTGGTGCAGTACGACAGGACATTGCTGGTGGCGGACAACCGGAGATGTGAGCCGAAGAAGTTTGGTGGTCCGGGTGCAAGAGCGCGGTTCCAAAAGTCGTATCGTTGAGCGGCTGGGCACGTGGTGTTTATGCGAGAATATCGTACGGCTTTTTCAATCATGGCGGTCCCGGTGCATTTTGTCGGATACTACATTTGCTGCTTTATGGGCTAGCTTGAGATAGATCAGAAAATCTCGAGACCTTTTCACAATTTCATTGATGTGCAAAGACATGCTTTTCATAGTGCCGAGAATGTTTTCATGACATTAGATGTTGAAGATGACCTTCGGCGCATATGAGAAGAGCCGTAACCGTCGAGAGCAACGCGGATTTGCTCACTGAGAACCAACCCCTTTGGCCATGACACAGAACGCCATGCTTACCACACGTACTCAAAACATTTCCAGTCCTCCGACGGAAGATCTATAAGCGGATCCAAACTCGCCTCAGCCGTCGCTTCCCGTGCTCCGGAACGCGGTGCAGAGATTGGCGTATTGGCTAGTGAGTTCCAGGACCGGCTGCGGCAGGCTGCTTCCTTGGATGAGACTCTGGACCTTGACTGCGCCCTCATCCTCAATGAGCTTTCGAATGGAGTAGAACAAGCTCGGCGAGTACTGATACACTTGGTCAGCAACGTATATTCTCTTTGGTAAGAATGGAACACAACAAACCTCCGAATACCAGCGATACTGCCAGCAAATCAAGCTGATGAGGGCGCCGACCGTGCCTCGGACATCAGCGCGGCCCTCAAAGAGCTTCAGCACACCCCTCATCGCCTTAGGGCTATAGCGCACATCAAGACACGCCTGGTAAGCCTCAACGGCCTCGGGGAAGTGGTGCAGGCGCTCGGCCAGCTCGCCGAGGATCTCCCACTCCTCGGCGCTCTTCTTGTAGGCGAGCTGCTGCACCGACGCCTGCGCCATCTCGCTGCGCCAGATCGTGTACACGCGCAGGTCCTCGTACAGCACCATGAACAGGTTGTCCAGCCACCGCTCGCACAGCCGCTTGTTGCGGAACGTCGCGTAGCCACCGCCGTGCGGCCCCGCGCCCTCGCTGCCTTCGTGGCCGCCGCTGCCGCTCCCCCCCGCGTGCACCGCCGTAGACGTCACCGTGTGCGCCGGCCTCTCCACGCTCTGGCTCGCGTCCTCGACCGCGGAGCGCGGCTCGGCGGCGTCGGGGCTCGCGGGCTCGGGCGCGGGCGCCTCCGTGCTTGCGGCAGGGCTGGGTCCGCCGGGAACGTCGAGATTGTCGCCGTGGCCATTGGTCTGCGGGGCGGGGCTCGCGGCGCGGAGCGCGACGGTGCTGGCGTTGCGGCTGTGGCTCGTCGCGATCGACGTCTGCTTCTCGTGGCGGTATTCCTCCTCCATCACGAACACGTAGCTGCGGATCTTCAGCAGCTGGTCCCAGCCGATGCGCTTCGTGATCTCCGTCAGCAGCATGTACGCTTTGTGGAAGGTGCCTTTGAATGTCGACGCGTGGAGTTTCCGGAGCGTTGGGTGCACCAGTTCGATGTCTGAGCTAGGCCCGGTGTCGTCGATCTCGTCGCAAATCGTCTCAGGCATGGTGGGAAGGAAGACTCTCATTGGTTCTGGCATCCTTGGAGCATCTTTGTCTTGATAAGTAAACATAGGACACGAGTTGAGGGTCAGCAGTGCTAGGTCCCATTGCTCAAGGCTTATGTAGATTTCAGCAAGTCGAGCCCAGGTGCCAAATTCGCTGGGAGCAGAGACTACGCTCCGCTTCGCAATTTCGAGGGCGAGATCCGGCCGGCCTTTGTTGTTTAGGAATTCTGCTTGGCAGTCGAGAAGTGAATAGTCCATGGGCAAATCCTGAATAGCTTCGTGAAGTAGCTGCACTGCTCTTACTTCTTCATCTGCAGAAATGTAAACACGCGCCAGCAAAGAAGTAATCTCTGGATCACGTGTCCTGAGCTTCTCGAAGAGGTTGATTCCGGATGCATATCGTCCCGAGGTGTGAATGTAGTTCAGGAGTCCGGTGGTCAGGTGGTTTGACACGAGGTTAGGCACTTGTATTTCTGGATCAGACCCGAGTTGCCAGCCGTTGAAAAACAGGCGCTCTGCTGCGTCAAGGAATTTGTGTTCCGACTCGGTATTTTGAATAGGGTTGAATCTCCGGACGCCCACGATTTTCTTGATGGTGTCACCGGAACCGTCATCAGCATAGGAGAATGCGCGCAGAACACTGCAGAGGTATGTTTCGAGCCAGAGGCCCTCGTCTGCAACTCGTTTCTCGCCTTTCTCGTCTATGCAGTAGCTCTGAACCGTGCCTGGTATTTGGACCTCGACTCGCATATCGAGGCGAGAGAATGCATTGTAACAGCTGCAACAACATCAGCCACTCGTACTGCATAAACCTAGACCGCTTCCCTTACCAGTAGAGTCCCGAAACCACTTTATGCTGCTTATCGTATGGAGTGTAGGTGAGGGTGTTTATATATGCTGCTAGGCTGGCGGAGGAGGAAGCATCGACGCCGGTGACATGGTGGTATACTCCGGCCTGCGTTGACGAAGGTGAGCAATAATCATTGAAACGTAGTAAAGGCTAGTTATACACACCTGTTTGGTTCCTTTTATCTGCTGCTTGACAAGATGAACAAGATCTGGAGGTCCAAGTTCTCTCAGTGTCTGTAGAGTTTCTGTTCGCGCTTCAACCACGGAATGAAGATCTTCCTCGTAGATCCTGGAATCAACGTTAGAGCCTACTTGGAGAGAAGGAATTTGAGTGAGAACAGAAAGGCAGAATATGCTTCTGAATGAAGCATTGATTATGGAGGCTGCACTTGCGGCGCTAGTACAATTGCGCCCAATGGCTGAATATTATAAGAAGAAACGTACTCAGGAACGGATGGCTGAGCGTGAACCATGATGGAGCGCAAAGCCGTAGCCAATAGCGAAGCCCAAGAACTGAGCTGCTCTTTTGGGGACTGCACAAGCAACAGCAAAAGAGAGCAGGAAGTAAACGGGCGCGCGGAAGAGTGGAAGTGTTCACTTGGAGGTAGCAGGTAGAATGTGGAAGTTGGGTGTCGCTGCTGGTCAATTAAAGCCACAAACGCGGACCCTGTTTGCAGCCACGCTTGACTTGACGCCTCGTGAGACTGCAGCATGTGCATTCGCGAACTCGAAAAGTCCAACTTGACACCATAAATTCCTGTCGCATTCCGCATCTGCTACTCTCTTTCTACCATCCCGCCGGATGCCGGCCTTCGGGATGCTTCAGAGACGTCCCCTTTCGCTGTTAAGAGCTTTGTCCGCCGGAGAAGTCTGAGGGCGTCATGGTAATCGCCGACATGGCTCCTGACGATACTCGAGTCTAGAGCTAACTTGGATCAGGCTGCCTTTCGAGCCCTGAACATAGAATACGATGATGTTACCGACATCGAAGTGGATGACACGCGGGAGCTGCAGATAGAAGATGCATTGAAGCTTTACCAGTCTGCGCTCAAGTACCACTCCGAGGGTCCTGTAGCATACGACGACGCGCTCAAGGCGTACAACGAACTATTCGAATCCGACATTTTCAAGTATCCCGAATCTCAATCAGAACTCCGACGAACCGAACTCTTCGGCGACGCACCCGAATATGACATCCTCCTCCTCCAAGAACAAGTTGACGCTGGCGAGCCCCAACTTACAGTCCCTGTCGATACAACTCCGAATACCCTCCAGCAGATACTACACTTAGCATACAAGAACCATGGCCAGTTTTTGTTGGATTATTTGCTGCACAACGTCAAGACCTTTATAGCACAACATCCTGCCGAAAAACCAGATCAAGCTCAACTTGCGCAGGCTGCGAAACAACCTTTGGAATACTTTGCTGAGGCCTTAGACAAGGACGACGCAGATCTGGATCTGTGGCGATCAACTTCCTCCGTGGCAGCCATAGTCGGGAGTGTTCGCATCGCTCGATATTGTTTGGAATCTGTCCTTGATGGCGACGAAGAGGGTTTGGATTCGGTGCTCAATCTTCCTGGTGTTGAAGAAGCATTTGCCTTGCAAAAGCTTCGTGACCTTGTGCAAAAGCTCAACGATGATCTATCGGCATCTCTCGCTCCACTCTCCGGTTTCCGACGAGTACGGTTCATCAAAGCTCTCATTCAGAAGCTTGATATGGTTCAAGCAATTCATAACCTAAACTTCGAAGATGTTGCCTATTCACGAATCGGTCATCTTGGACTGGAACCAAGACGCAACGCGGGACCCGCCAGGAGACGAGATTGGACTTCCGTTGGGGAGGTAATCCTCCATCAACTCAGTCTGGAAGCTGGTGGACGTTTCGGCCCTGGGTCTGGGATATGGCTCAGTCTAGCTGAGCAACTTCCAGCAAGCACGACGACAGAAATGCCAATACGTCCATCAACGAGTGAAAGGCTTTGGGAGGCTCCATCGGATGTAGGCCCTGATGCCACGGAGAAAGATAAAGTAGCCACGGAAATGCAACAAGAGCCGGAAACAGCACCCAATGGTACAGTGACAACCAACGGCGACCAGAACATTGAAACGGAGGAGAACCAAACCGCCGAGACCGATGCGATTGACGGCAAAGAAGATGGCAAAGAAGACAGTAAAGAATCGGCTCCAGACGATAATGGCCCACCTATAACGAGAAAGCGCTCAACCAGCTCAGCAGGCTTCACAGAGGGACCCGATGGAGGACGGTCGCGTAGCAAGAGAATCCGAACCCGTGATGCAACGTCATTTGGCGAAAGTGCGATAGAAGAGGTTAGCCGACAGTATCGAGATCGTCTTCAAGATTTCATCGGTGCAGACGAATGGCTTTTTGATTCTGTTGGTTCGATACTAGCTAGATTCGACGTTGACGGCTTAGGCTCGTCCAAAGATCTTCGGGACCTGGTAGAATCTACATCTGATGCTGCTCAATTCTCGCAGGAGCTAGGACTGCAAACTGCCATCAAAGACTTTTTCGAACTGTCTCAAAACTGTACTCCGGAAAAGACAGCTGTTCTCGGCACCAACGAGTCTGTCGACCGTCTCGCAGAGGCGCCAGTCGAATTTGGATTCCACAACGTGACGGGCGCAAGATCGGATAAAAGCACTGTTGCGGAGATGCCAATATTTGACGACACAGTCGGCATCGAGGAATGGGTCGATGAGGTCAACCGCACATGGTCATACAACAAGGAAATTGCATGGGCATGGCTTGCTGCTTTCCTGAAGCAAGGTTCCTTTCCTAGTTCTGACCCGCTAAATCCATCCAGCTATAGAGCGCATCGATGGTCTGATGAGCTTAAGACAGTAGTTGTGCAAATCGCCATTCAGAACGATCAATACGTATATCACCGTCTACGAACTAGCTTATCAGAGCTTGAAAAGAGAGTCCTTCAAGCTTACGACGGAAAGGAGTTTACAGTCGATTTCGATGATGCAGCTCATATTGAAATGATTCAGTCACTATTCGAGCTGCATTTAGACGTCTACAAGCGATTTAAGCATCCCGGGAGCGGCATCGACACTACCATGCAGGAAAGTCAAAGAGATCGACTTGAACGATGGTCTCTTCTTGCGAACACGGCACTGAACTTACGAGACTCTGAAGAGAAGCGTCTCATTCAAGATGACGATTTACTTCTTAGGCACCTCTGGGCAATTGTGTTCCAGCTAAGCTCATCAGATGATGTTCCGCAGAGTCTCGTCGTTGCAGACCTCGAATACTTGAAGGAGGAGTTGGAATACCGCGATGCACCGTGCATTCAATTAATCAACAATGCGGTAATGTCTGAAATCTCAGTAGCCGCCGTGGAACAGGCATTGAGTGAGATCAACATGCAGGACTTATTCCGTAAAGTCTTCAGCCATGATGAAAAGGATCCAGTGGCAGTCATCGAATGTCTTGAGCCTTTGTTAGAGGCAGTGGAAACATCACGAGTCAACTCTCGAGAGTCAAGTGCCCATAGGAATGGTCTGGGTGATTCTGGCAAGGAACAGCAAAATGAGACTGAGGAAGAAAGTGACCAACCTGTCCTTGACAAGCCTCTGGAACAAATGCGCAAGTTCCTAGCGAGTGGGACAGTTTCGCTCCGACTTACCCTCTGGCAACGTCTCCGTCTTGCGTATGACGTTATTCAATATCCTTCGAAAGTTCTCTCTTGTCATCTTCGCAGCATTGAATTGTTGATACAAGAGTTTGACGAACCGATATATACACAAGGAACTAAAGAACGAAGAGGGATCTTGTTGCTCCGGTGGCTCAACATGCTGGATCAATTCCTTGTGAAGATCGTGGATATTCACAAGAATAACGCCGATCCATTTGAATGTATCGACGATAACCAACTGCGATCTGCCATGACCGCATTGGCATCACTTTCCAGACTCTTACACACATTCAATATCTACGAGGATCAAGTTCGTGTTGGTCAACTACCAGCACCAATGTTTGAAGGCCGACCAAAGCCTTCTTTCATGATTGTTGCGAATAAAGTTTATGATATGCAGATTCACTGTTGGATTGTGCAATATCATCTGTTGGTGGAAGCCATCAATCAAGATCCCGAAAAATTCCCAACTCCAGCTGAAGATCGTCTGGAATATCTCAGAGCAGTCCACTACGCCCTCGGACTTCGAACGTTGTGCAACCGTGCCAATGGAGCTCTACTCAAGCTTGAAAGGGATGAGCTTTTGGCTCTATCCGACCTTGAGAATTCGGACGTAGAGATGTGCCAGGTGCTTTTCGACCTCTACGGCATCAAGTGCTTTACTAATCCACTGGATCTTTTGGAGCATGGTTGTTCAGGAGGAGACAGCATGACCCGTGGTCGTGCTACTAAGATCCTTGGTTTCATCATGTCGCAAGCTGCTAAAGTACCAATGAAGGATATACCGAAGTCCGAACTGAAGAACTCAATCGAGAAGATCCATGGCTGGCTTGGTAGGCCACGATATACAGAAGATCTTCAACTGAATGGACGAATAGTTCGAGCATTCCTGAAAGGACCAATCAACCCTCTTGATCTGTTCAGCTGCATACGCGGGACTCTCGAACTTCCTGTCAAGCCCATCTCGGAGTCCGAGGCCACTATCCATTCAAAGGGTTGGTTTTCGCTCATGGGTAGTATTTCATTTAGCAAATTCCGCTCGCAAAAACGTTTGCAACCTGGACCAACAGAAGATCTAAACTTCGCTATTGCCTTTTATATGCAAGATCTAGAATACTCCACTGAGCGTTGGGAATCATGGTATCACTTGGCTATGTGCTATGATCTACAGGTAGAAGAAGGTATCTCGTGGACCGCTGAGAAAGTCAACACGTACAGCCTCGAAATCCAACAACAGCAGCGGAGTGCTATTCATTGCTACTCCATGGCTGTTGCCACTGCGTTGCGTAACGCCGAAGTAACGTCCGAAAATCGAACAAAAGTCGCGGACTTGTTTGCGGACTTTGGGACTCGAATCTACGCGTCATCTCGGGAACCGCTTTCAATGCGAGCGTTCGCTTTCCGCGACATTGAAGAAAAGTACTACAGTGGACGAGAGATGTATAAGATGGCACCATTTCAACCTATGCGCTTATACGTTGCTTGGAAATTCGCTGCGACTCTATTCCGTCAAGCAATTGCTCGTGTATCGGATAACTGGATCACATACTACATGCTTGGCAAGTGTCTTTGGAAAATGTACTCTGCCGATGACAACATCCGCGCTGGACGAGGAGCCCCAACTATACAAGAAGTTTTGGACTGCTTTACACAAGCAATTGAGGCAACTCCGAACAAAAAAGGAAAGGAACCTATCCTTGAACCTCACTACAAGCTTGTCTCTGTGATACACAAGCTCGTCTTGCGTAAAGATCTAGACGTAAAAGCCGCTGGTGAAGCCATGCAAGCGACGCCGTATGCGAACAAAATCGAAATCCCAGATGACGCCGAGAAGTGGAGCGAATACCTTCTGAAGATACTTCGGGAATTACGCAATGCAGACAAGTCCAACTGGCATCATCGCATGACTTTCCGAGCCGCCACAGTTATTTACGAAGACTCTGACAAAGACTATTTAGGAGCCATGGGAACAAAGCATGAACTCACACAACAAATGTTCACTAAGACCATGCAAATGCAGGTTTGGAAGCCTGAGTTTGAGCGGCCTGGTCGGCATTTCGTGTATACGTCTCGTTATCTACGCTTTTTCGTCGGCATCCTCGTTCAGACAAAAGATCGCCAGAATCTGGAAGCTCTGGTACGTCGACTGAGACGGAAGTCCCATGAGTACTTTGATCATACGAGATTGTGGCAAGAAACGTGCTTGGCGTATCTCAAACTTCTGAGACAAGCAGGCCAAGTTCCTGAAGGTTATGAAGATCATGTCTTCAAGTCAATGAACCACGACGACTTCTCAGCAAAATCCGCGAAGTTGGAGGCCTGGTGCCACTCTCCAACAACTCAATCGACGACACTCGAAATACTCCGCGACGTCATCGAGCTGAAGAAGCTGAACAACGGCTTGATGAAGCCAACACTGATCGATGACCTTCTCTGCGACACCTACGCCAAGCTGTACGAAGATGCCGGCCCACTGCACGACCAAGCTCCCGCACCCAACGCCATCCCAAACCTCGATGGCACCTCCGACCCAGCCGCCCATCCGGCTCCCGTGCAACTCCAATTCCAGCCCAGCTACCAGCCGGGCCAACCCGCGCAGGAGCAGCACGTGCCACGGCCACGGGCCAAAGGCGTCGGGCGGCGCGAACTGCAGCGCAAAGCGGAAGCCGCCGTGAACCGGCCCGTCACCGCAACCGTAGCCTCGATCCCGGCGCGGCTGCTCCACGGCGGGCCATCGCTGGCATTGGCGCTGGGCGGCGGGCGGGCATCAGTCGACGGCCCGGGCGGCGGCGGTGGCTCTGCGGTCGCTGCCGCGCACGCCCTCGCCCTCGTCGAGAACAGCGCGCCCGCCAGCGTCCACGACTCCGCCGACGACGAGAGCGGCTCCGAGCTCAGCGAGCTGGGCGACCTCGACGAGCCAACGCCGCCGCAGCGCCCTATGTTCCCGGGCTTGGCTGCTCGCATCGCTAACAGGAAGGCGAGCCCGACACCGGGCAGCTCGCTGGTTGGTGGGGACAGCGAGGATGTTGGACTGGAGGAGAAGGATGAGGATGAGGTTATGGAGGATGTGAAGGAGGAGTAGACGGACTTCGTGTCATCGAAGAGTATTCTAGGCTGTCATGATTATGTGTTCCATTGCAGATCAGTCCGCAATGATGAGAATCTAGTGTAGAACTGAGCCGTGCATTTGAATACCATGCACTTGCATTGTTTTCTATTGTGATCATCTTCTAAGTGGTTACTTTAGACACAGTTCTGATTCCTACAGTGACAACCAGCCTCGGAATCTCTCTTCGGCCGTTTGCAATTTTCACCATCGAGAAGAATACAGACACTCTTTCAATTAGATAATTACACTCGACGATTAATGGCGCCTCGGTGAATGCGGCTCGACGGACCACAGATTGGCATGCACAATAGCCGTGGCTGTTCGGCTCAACGGTTTTATCGGAAATCGTGTGCGACTCCATCAGTCCTCAAACTTCAGCGTACTCCATATTCTGATCAACCCAGAGAGTCAAGTAATCATGCCAAGCTCACCGATTTTTGGTTTCCTCTCCTCAACACCCCTCTCAACACCTTCTATCTCACAAATATTTCTACCGCGAACTCCCATTGGCCTCAGACCTCGTCGGTAACGACCCCACGCGATCATGATGTCGGCGAAATCTCAAGCTGACGAGGTGATGGACGACTCCGCAATTGACATTTCTGAAGACGAAGGCCTCGCCAAAGCACACATTCCTTCACGCAGACTCACAACTGAAACCCATTCGCACCCAGGCGACGTGCGTATCAATGTCAAAGGCGCGTTCATCGTAGACGTCTCACCGCCTAGCACTCCACCCGTCCAGGACTTCGAAACGGAGGGATATCAGCACGACCCTAATGATATAAGGCTGCCAAACCACCGCGCGGTGGTCAGCCATATCGCCGTAGACGTTAGTGCTCTTTTTGTATTGCCGTCCTTCTTTCAGCGCTTGCACTTGCCCTTCCCCCATAGTCCGTCATGCAATGCTAGTGCGGCGTTCTAACAGCGCGCCTACAGATCGGCGGCTCCCTCGCGAAGCTCGTGTACTTCTCGCACGAGCCCGGCGACCCGTCGCAGGGCGGGCGGCTCAACTTCCTGAAGTTCGAGACGGAGAAGATCGACACGTGCATCGGGTTCATGGCGCGGCTGGCGGAGGAGCACCGGCAGGCACGCGGGGGCGCGGCGTCACCGCCGCTCAGCGTGGTGGCGACCGGCGGCGGCGCCTACAAGTACTACGAGCGGATCCGCGATACGCTGGCGGTGGAGGTAGTGCGCGAGGACGAGATGGAGTGCCTGATCGTGGGACTGGACTTCTTTGTGTCGGAGATCCCGCACGAGGTGTTCGCGTACTCCGAGACGAATCCGATGGCCTTCGTCCCCGTCAACTCGCACGCCTACCCCTACCTGCTCGTCAACATCGGCTCCGGCGTCTCCATGATCAAGGTCAGCGGCCCGCGCGAGTTCCTGCGCATCGGCGGCACCAGCCTCGGCGGCGGCACGCTCTGGGGCCTGCTGAGCTTGCTGACCGGCGCGCGCAACTTCGATGACATGTTGGGGCTGGCGGAGCGCGGCGACAACACCGCTGTCGATATGTTAGTCGGTGACATCTACGGCTCCGACTACGGCAAGATTGGGCTCAAGAGCACCACGATTGCGAGCAGTTTTGGGAAGGTCTACCGCATGAAGCGGAGGGCTGAGACGGAAGCAGAGGACCATGGTGGGCTGTCAAATGGCGACCGTGTTCATTCTCAATACGAGGAGTATGGGGATGGCGATGGCGCCGAAAATGACGGGAAAGCAGGGATGAGATTCCGTCCGGAGGATATCAGCAAGAGTTTGCTATACGCGGTGTCGAACAACATCGGGCAGCTTGCCTTCTTACATGCCGAGAAGCACGGCTGTGAGCAGATTTACTTTGGAGGCAGCTTCATTGGAGGTTACTGGCAGACTATGGCAACGCTATCGTATGCCATTAAGTTCTGGTCTAAAGGCTCGAAGAAGGCCTACTTTCTTAGACATGAAGGATATCTGGGAGCTGTTGGGGCTTTCTTGAAGAGACAACCGCCGAACTGGGGACGGAAGAACAGTATGGATGGATTATATGCTTTGAGCAAGGCAACTTCAAAAAACCAGTAACTGGTTTTACGGTCATGATGTTGGATTAATGCTGATCAAATTGCCGCACTGTCGGAGTCCGGTGTCAAAACGTCGACAGGATGACATCCTTAGAGCGACGAATAACATTGTTCGGGAAGAAATCTGCACAGGATACATCTCATAGCATAAGGAGCGTGGAGTGGAATCGACGTTTTTCTTGTCTGTGCTTCCATATCCTGGATCAAATCTTTAAAATATGTCCACACCTTGTAGCAAATGATTTGAAAACTGTAGGCCCGAGATGGAGTAGAGGAATAATTGCAATTGAAGCTGCCATTACGGAGCAAACACCATAACACTCGTCCTACGCTTAGAGGTATCACTTAAAACACTCGCATCCCACCCACAAAAGCACGCCTGTACCACTTATCCAAACTCACCCAGGCAGCATCAGCCGCGCACCCAAAGCCCGAACCTAAAAGTCCTCGATGCCCATATCCATAAGCCTCTTCTTCTGCGACGCATTGAGCGCCACCGCCGCAAAGTTCTCGGGCAGCTCCACGCCAGCGCGCAAAAAGTCGAACTTCATGTTGCGGGCCTTGTCCTTGAGAGCGACCTGGTCGCGGGCGTCGAGCGCGCGGTCGCCGTCCGCGTCCAGCCGCTTGATGCGCGCCCAGCTGCAGCCCGCCGCGCGGATGTACGCCAGCAGCGCGTCCTCCTCGGCGCCCGTCCACCGCACCCGCGACTGCGTGCGCGGCGCCGCAAGCTGCCCGTAGTCCTTCGCCAGCGCGTTCACTGCCCGGTACGTGTACGACGCGGAGGGCGCGCTGCTGACGAGCAGCGCTTCTTCGTCGGAGTCGAGCTGTGCGCGCGATGGCGCGGCTGTGGAGGGCGAGGCGCGTGGCCGGCGCTGGGGCTCGCGCTGCGGCTCCTCGATGCGGATCCGCTTCGTTGTTGGCCCGGGCTGGCGGCGTGCATTGTCGACCACGCGGAGGTCCTGCTCGAAGCCTTCGTCTTGCGTGACTTGCTGGTCGTCGTCCTCATCGTCGTCGACCACCTGCACTGGCCGTTTGCCCTGGCTGAGCTGCGATGTCCGCGGGAGCACTTGAGATCGTGGCTGCGTTGAGTCGTTCCATTCAACACGCTCTGCGTTGCTTTGTTCATCAACAAATCGGCCTGCAGGCTGAGAACTTCGAAGTTTCTGTTTATTACGTCGGTCTTGAATCTGTAGCTGGGTGAGACGGTCGACATTTTCTGGAACAGAGGGACCGGCTGGAACGTCTTCCACCTGTTCGTCGACGAATATAGGTCCATAGCCTTCCTCTTCAGGTTCAGGGACCGTAGCCGGTGCTGGCTGTACTCCAGAAACGCGGCGTTGATATGCTGCGAGATCCTTCCAATTAGCTCTGTATGAGTCATTCCAAGTGCTGTAGTGATCGTTAGCTTCTGTGGAAAGAATGTATTCGTTCAAAACATACCTTGCTTGAGCGGGACTCTTCTTCGCACTTGACTTCAGAGCAGATTTGGGGGTAATTGGGTGACTCGCCAACGCCCTCTCAGGTGTTTGAGATTCAGGATCCTTTGTCTCTCCTATCTCCTTTTCTAAGTTGCGTAAGATCTCATCAACTCCTCCGCGTCCTGTGATGGCACGGCTGATCTCGTGGTTTCGCAGCCTGATCCAGACCAAAGCTTCAACTACAAAGTCCTGCCAGGGGAAGAGCGAGCTGAGCTGTTCAAGATCAACATCTTCGGAGTCTGCTGAGTGTTTATCTTGAGTGAAGAACTGCCTGATGTCATCAAGGCGAGTTTGAACTGCCTTTTCGTGTTTCTCGGAAAGTCGAGAACCTTCGCCACCAAGACTGTTCGTTTCCCATCCTCGAATCGTAGCTTCATCTGAGTTGGAATCTGCAGGTTCAAACCAGATCTTGAGTAATTCTTCTTCGGGATCGAATCTTCCTCGCTCGGCAGCCTTGGCAAAATGCATGATTGTGAGTTGTGTTCGAATGGAGATGCCAAGTTCTGCTGATGCGTCTAGCAATTTACTGCTGCCAACCGTAAGCACCACTGGTGGAGCGTCATTCTCCGACAGGTAGAAAGACGATATGAAAGGTAGAGGAAAGTTTCTGTCAAGACGACAGATCACATTCCATGCAACCGTATTCTCTCGATCCAAACCAACAAGAGTCGTCAGGAGGATGGCTAGATCTGCCTTTTGTATCAACTCATCTACTCGAGGCCGAAAAGGTGATGCCACAGGTGACTTTGGTTGATATAAAGTCTTCTCTACAATGTCCGGACGAATATATTCGTTGCTACCGAAGTGCTTCCGGTGGAGAGCGAACGCTTCTTCCTTCAAGGCATATAGCTTGCTGTACTTGTTTCCGGGCTGGCGTAGCAACATGAGCGTATCCCAAAGGTTACTGAGTTGGAGATGCATAGGTGCTATATGTTTTATGATATCCTCTGCTGCATCGTGTAGAGGTTTTAGCTCGAGTGAGACTATCTCTTTGTCTAGGTCGTCGGCCTCAGCTGCAGACAGAGAGGAGAAAGCTGTTGTTGCTTGTGAAATGTTTGAGAATCCGCCGGGTGAACGATGAATGATCACTGCGGTGACAGATTCTTGAGGTTCCGGGGTTTGAGTCGATCGAGTAACTTCTTCTACGGTGGATAGCTCTGCAGAAGAGTGTCAGCTCAGTCCTGGAACTACCGAATAGATAATGATGGATAAATTCAGAAGGTGGTACGATACTCCAAAATGGGAGAAATAGCCGGGTGTTGTAGCCACACAAGCATGCGACCCACCGAAACAGGGAGCAAAGACTCACCGTTCGCTGCCCTTGTTCTGCCTTTTCCTCTCGTTCGCGTAACGCGACCATCCGCACTATCATTGCTCTCAACACTAGCCTGTCGCGCTCCTCTTCGTCTCATTACCGCAGTCTGCTGAGCAGGAGCAGTGCTTGGAGGCTCATGACTTCCGCTTCTCGTTGATCTGGATGATGGTCGTTGTGATCTGGTGGCAGCTGGCGCGGTTGATCGAGGTGGTTCGGCTTGAGGAGTTGTTCGTCGGTTCGATGTTCTTGGAGGCGCCATGTTTCCTGATCAAAGAGAGACGGCCAGCGTCTTGTTGTTCTTCGTCTCGCGAGTTGATGTGCGGAAAGGTGAAGCTGCAGGGGCAAAGAATGTCGAAAACCGTGTCGCAACGTCGTTATAGCTCGATCGGAAGCTTGTTTTAAGCTAGCGATGTGGCATTGTGCAGAGCGCAAAGTCGGATTGTCATTCAGTGTTTGATCGAAGCTTGAAAGTTGCCGCAGTTGAAGCTCATGAGTTGAGTTCCAGGCGTCGAGGCAAATAACAACACACGCGGTCACGTGGTAATTGCAGCACGGACCAATTAAAGCTCATCCTAACCGGCATATCCTCGGCTGAAATGCGTTCTGAGAGCTTCATCCATTTCATTCAAAAGTGACGATGAGCTTCCACAACATAAACGCTCTGCGCCAGCCTTTGTTGACGCGTACTTTCTGAACACTGCCGTGTTCGCCTCTGTTTAATTGTGCCTTCTGGCATGGTTACAACCTTCCCACGTCTCGGTTTCGTTCCAATTTAGCTGCTTGGCGCTTTCAGCCTTACTTCATTATGGCTGCTCCGCGCTCTCGTTCACCTTCGCCACCGCGAGCTGCAGGTACTTGCTTAGCTCTGGTTCTTTATGTACCGCCCGGTAGTGCTCACGTGGAGTCAGATTACCCTCGATCCATCACACCGTATGACGATCGCAGTCCACGTTCTGTATCACCTCGACGCTCTCCCTCGTATTCGGACCGCGACTCTCGCGATCGTCTCAATGGCGCGCGAGGTCGAAGCTACTCCAGAGATTATAGCGAAGACCGCGGCCGTGCACACTCGCGCAGCCTCAGCCGTGACCGTCGCCATTCCGATGACTACGGTCCTGCGCCGCGCAGCAGCAAGGTAGATAACGACTCGCCGCCATACTCAGCTTCTAGCGAAGACGCCGACGACGAAGCGGAGTCCAGCGACGAAGCAGAGTTCAGCGACGACTACATGAGCTACGCCTCAGAACCACTTGCTAACGGGTACCAGATCGTGGTGGAGAAGCTGACGAAGAACATCACGGAGGCGCACCTGCAGAGCCTGTTCTCGCGGTACGGCACGATCCTGGACATCGACATGCCGGTGAACCGGGCGTTCGGCACGAACCGCGGCACGGCCTACATCGTGTTCGAGACGGGGGCCGCCGCGGAGCTCGCGTTCGCGCGCATGCACGAGGGCTGGGTGGACGGCGCGCAGATCAGCGTGAGCCTGGTGGTAGCACGCGCACGCATGAGCAGCCGCAGCCCGCCGCCGCCACTGCCCGAGTCGCCAGACGACGCGCCTGCGTCGCCCGGGCCCCGCCGCTACGCCCGCGACCGCGACCGCGATGCTGACCGCGACCGCGACCCCGACCGCCGCTACCGCGACCGCAGCCCCCTGCGCGGCCCGCCGCCGCCCCGCAGGCCCGCTGACACGTACTACGGCGCGGGCGTGCGCGGCGCCCGCGCGTTCGACCCCGAGCGCGACCGCGACGCCGACCCGCCCGGCCAGCCGCTGAGGCGCGGGAGCCGCAGCCGCAGCCGCAGCCCGTATGGCTCCAGGAGCCCCGAGTATGGGCGCTACGGCCGCCGGTACAGCCGCAGGAGTGGCTCGGCCGACTCGTATGAACGGGAGAGGAGGCGCTAGCGCGTGACGTGCGATGGGGGGTGGGTGGGTACGCGAACTTGCTGACGGTGCCTTTGCTCTGTTGCTCTCATGACGGTACCATTGCTTTCATGGTCGTGGCCTGGCCTTTGCTATGCATGACTCTGTGCTCTCGGGTTGCTCTTTGCTGCGGTGGCTTTGCTTCTTTGCTGTTATGGTATGCCGCCGGGCTCTTCTCTATTTCGGGCTTTGCTACTTTGCTCTTCGGCCCATTTCTCGGATCACAAATGGCTTTTCCAAAAGTTGTTTGCATTGCTGGTCACCTTAGCGAGGCGTTAAGGATGGCATATGTAGGTTTACCTCATCAAAATGGGTATTCATCAGAATGGATTCACAATGGGTCGGTTCAAGGACGATCGGCATTTGTATGGTAGGATCACAATATGTGGCTTAAGGTATTATTATGAACTGATTTTATTCTCTGTATGCGATGTGTGCAACTTTCTCGCCTTGGTGAATCGAGAAACTCATATCCTAAAATGCGTTGCGTTCATTTGATCCGTACGCAGTCAAAAATGCGCCATTCATACTGTGCCTATGTTGTGATCCCTCAAAACGCCACCCATTCCTTCATCACCAACCCATGCAATGCCACGAGTATCAATCTTTCGCACTCTGTACAATCCGATCCAATGCTATCCACGGCCTTTCTCAAATCGAACATCTACAAATCTGCCTTCACCTCTTCCCACTCTTTACACGTCCCAAACCAACCCTTACTTACACACGTACTCGTTGCGGTGGTGGTACTGGTGGTGGCCGCAGGCTGGTGTGCATTCTTCGTCTTAGTGACCGTTGAGGTGACGGTGACGACGGACTTCTCGGTACTGGTCGGTGTACGTGGTGGAGCGTCATTGCATCCGAACCAACCTGGCGACCGACAAGTCGACGTTGATGTTGGATGGACATGCAGTTTCGAAGTTGGTGATGGAGTCGCTGTGGGCGTTGTTGTCGTGATGCTATCCCTGCACCCGAACCAGCCGGGTGTGTGGCATGTTGTTGTCGGTGTCGTGTTGGGTTTCTTATCCTTCGGCTTGGTTGTTGTTGTGCTGGTAGTTGTTGTGGTTGTTGTTTCGTCGAGACAACCCCACCAGCCAGGAGTTTTACACGTTGAGGTGCGTGTCGTTGTCGTAGTTGTGCTAGTTGTGGATGTTGTTGTTGTTACATCACTATGGTTGCTCTCGAAGAAGTCCCAGTTGAAGCAATCCGTACAGTCCCACATAGGCTCACACACCGCGGGCGCAGTGTATGCTTCGATGACATCTTGTACCACGACTCGGATCCTATGATTACCGACGCCAACACGCCAGCCGAAGTCTGCCACTGTGTCATACATACAAGTCATGCCAGTGTGGCAAACGGACTGCATAGCATAGCCGGCAATGGTACATGTCGAAGTCAGAGTGTTGCACAAGCCCATGAAGATTGGATCTGCAGTGTGACCAAAATGGTAACCACCGGTAAGATCGCGTTGCTGATGAAATCCAAGGTTATATCCAGGTGGAGTTGGTAGGCCAAGTCGTGATGCTGCCATTGCTTCACCCGGAGCTTCGAACGTCACCACCGGTAGACCATAGGTTAGAGCGACTAGACTGCTTGTTGCACCGCCGAGTGAATGTCCTGCAAGCCAGATAATGGCGTCGGGATAGATTTCCGTGACGTTTCGATAAATCTCTTGAGCAGCATAGTAGTATCGATTTTTGTTGCGAAGCGCTTGTGACACACACGTAGCGTTACAAGTGTAGGCTGACGTCTGGCATTCACAAACTTGCTTCCATTGATATTGGCCTCCTTGACCACAGCAGCAGCTGAAGAAAAGATTGTCGTTGATCTTGTCGTTTGTCGTAGTTTCAGAGCCGTCGAACACGGCCGGTGAAGTTCCTTTGACGCCGATAATGACGGTCATGTTATTTTCATCGGCAAAAACATGACCTCTAAGGCCATCATTGTCCCAGCCAAAGTCATCGGTGTAGTTGAAACTGCCACCAACTGGTGTCCATCCTGGATCGTCATCATCCAAAACGTAGGCGTTGGAGGCGACTCTCGCCAGACCGAGGACGGATTCTTTGTCGGTGATGTTTGGTCCAGGTAATTCATCCACAACCCATGCAGAAGCATCAAGAGCGACCGGTGATCCTTTCAACCTCCCAGCGTCAAGTAATTCATCAATCCGTGCCGGACTTCTATCTGTCAGGCGTTGTATGTTAACAGGTTGTGATCTGACCCGAATCTTGGGGTTCGACTGTATTTGTATGCCATTTTCTCCCTCAACACGCACAACTGCGCTCTCTGGGATGTCCAATCTTAGCGCCAAGTTAGGATATTTGTGAGTTCCGTGGTGGAAGACATGGCGTAGCGTCTGTCAACCGGTTAGTGGGATCAGGACATATGACAAGCATACGACAGAGCTTACAAATTCGTGCTCGTGAGGTTGCAGCGCAGGTTGTAGAACAGCGGGATCACCATTCGAAAGGATAGGAGGGATGAAGGCTAAGTGTGGCGGCGGTTGTTGTTGTCGGTCATGGTCGAAGACAGCGCCTGCGGGGCGGAAGGAGAGTATGGAGACTAAGAGGTAGGGCAGTGAGACGGTAATGGCCTTTGCTATCGACGAAGCCATGTGTAGAGATGTGGAGGAGAAGGCATGGAGGAGAAGAAGCGGAGCACGCGATCAGGATGTTGAGGAGTGATGTCGAAGGAGCGGTGATCATGCGGCATCGGCACGTCGACAAAAGATGCGGGACGTGACTCCAGTCACCAGTGACGCAGCCGATGCATCTAGAGGCGGGCTGTGACGCCCAAGCATTGGCCGGGAGCCTGTCAAAAGTCTTGATAGCCAGCCGTACGGAGCTAACGCCTAATGGAACTGCAAGACTTTTGCCTTTCTACCGATGAGCTACCATGGATCGCTACGGGCATTGGGGCCGTCTGGGCCCTAAAATTTACTGGGATCGCCTAGGTTCAGGCCAAATAGGGCCCTGCAAATGCAGTGACGGTCCATTAACGAATTATTAGCCCAAGGCACCTCCGTACACGCTTCAGCCCTAGACATCCATTCGACTCCATACGGAACATGTGGAGCTTCAAACTGCGAAACCGCTGACCCAACCTACCATGTAGCATCAATCTTACATTCTTTTCCTTCCTTCTCCGTTCTTCAAGCCCATCATGTCCTCGACGAGCACTGCGTCCATTCCGGATGTGACGGGAAACCGTCCCAAATTCACAAATTCAAAATCCTTCACACGACTGCCTTCTCCACCACGCGACCGCAACGCGCGTTCCAGGTCCAGCACTCTCCAGACCACCACCATCCCGGAAATCCCTAACTATGTAGCTACTCTCTCATCCTCACCTCCTGACGAGAAACCGACGAAACCCGACAACTTCTCGAACCCAGATGGAGAGTCTACCGTCACGGCCGAGGACGAAGTCACAAACCCAAACCTTCGCATTCCGCAGTCGTTCGACGAACTTCCTATTGAGCTTCGGAGTCTCACGGAGAGGTACGATCAACACTGATTTGGCTCTATAACTCGGCCTTGACATTACCAGATTTCTCGATTCGTTATCCGCTAAAGTCCACCCGACTCCGCTAACTATCGAGGCATTGTCAACCTTATTCCAAGAGTTCTACGTCAAAGCCGAATCACACATTTCCACGCACATCGCCACCATACAATCCCGACTGTCTCGAGAACGCTCCACCGGTCTTTCAAAAAAGTCCAACAGTCGCAAAGCAAGCCCTTCTGGTCGATCCGTATCCGGCAGCTCCATCGACCAACAAATGCTCTCAGCGTCGGAAATTCTTGACCGACGGAAAGCTCGGCATCAGCTGCAAGTGAAGAAATTAGCATTGGAAGAGCTGGTTGAGCGTGCTGTATGCGAAAAGGTGTACGATCGTATCTGGCGGCATCGAAGCACTGACGATGAGGAGCGAGATCAAAAGCTACGATCGCGTATTGCGGCGCTCTCACTTGTTGGCATTGGTCTGAGAGAACTTCTCGGCGGTGCAGAGGATGTTCCCGACTACATTCGCAAGACAGCCATAGAGGAGCAAGAGAAGATTCGTGAGATGTTGTCAGGTGTCCGCGATTCTGTGACTGCCATGACTTCGGAGCATTATCCACTCGCCAAACTTCAGCATCTGAGTACCGCACACCAATCTCTTGTCGAAACACTCTCCCAACTTTTCCCTGCCACTAGCTCAGCCGACGAAATCCTTCCCACTCTCATCTACGCTCTTATTACCTCATCACCCGAAACTATCAATGTCATCTCCGACCTTAAATTCATCCAACGCTTCCGTACCTCATCAAAAGTTGACGGTGAGACGGCATATTGTCTCGTTAACCTCGAAGCTGCCGTTTCATTTCTAGAAACCGTCGATCTCTCATCACTTCGTTCCGATGAAATTCCATCTGGTCCACCCAAGTCGTCCAGTTCGCCATCGACGCCAAGGGCCGGAAAGCCTCCACCACTCGAACTTGGCATTGCTCCCGCCACTGATCCAGCAGCGTCACCGAGAATCAAGGCACCCCCGAGTCCTGCCAAAGGTGAACGGAGACTCAGCCAATTGATGCGCTCTGGTGCCAACCGACTCGAGACAGCCTCAGACAGCCTTCGAGACGCGGTGCTAGACGGTGCAGATCAAGCTTTTGATAGCATCAACACGACGCTGAACAACAGCTTCCGCTTCTTATTCGGCCGGCTTCAAGAACACCAACAGTCGAGCGGCACTGCCGACATCAACTCTCCAGTCCTCCCAAAAACCCTCGAAGACGCGCGCAAGCTCGTCTCAACACCCTCCCCAGCCCTCAGCGCCGCTGCGCCAGACGATGACTCAAGCGTGACCTCCGCCGACGACGCGCCCGCCCACCCCAGCCGCGAAAAGCTGCTCGAGCTCGTGGGCGGGCGACGGCCCGCGCGCGACCACAGCACCGACAGCCACGGCTCGGCGGGCAGCAGCTCTGCGCGCCGCGCCACTGCCGCTGCCAAGACCGGCGGTAGCGGCGGCGGACCAAACGCGCTCGGTATCACAGCCGCGCTTCCGCCGCCCGACAGGCACATCCAAGCGCAGCAGGCCGCGGCAGCGGCGACGGCGGTCGACGGCCTGCGCTCGCTCGGCAGCGCCATCAACCCGCTCAGCCAGATCGCGCGCATGGGCGGGCTGTTTGGGCGGGCGGCGGGTAGCAGCGCTGCGACGCCCGTCGCAAGCGCCACCGCCGCAGTCGTGCCCGAGAAAGATGCGCCAGCGCTGGCGCTGCCGGCAGCCGAGCTTGTGCGCAGTGCCACGGACGTGCGCACCCTGGCTGCTGTGGAGGAGCTCCGCCGTATGAAGGCGCCGTCGGAGCGGTTTGTGCGGCTCAGGGATGCGCGCGAGTTGAGGGTCGGCGAGGTCGAGGAGCTGCTCAGGGAGTATCAGGCGCTTTGGAAGGCGGTTGGGAAGGTTGTGGGGGCGTGATGATGGGAATTTGTGCTGGGCTGGGTTGGATTAGAGTGGTGAGGCGACTCGAGGCTGGCTTCTTGCATTGGTTTGGGTGTCGACTAGCATTTGGACAGGCTGTTCCTTGGGATCTTAAGCGGATCTCTACCTCAGTCGATTGTTTATATTTACAATACCTCTTATAGAAGAGTGCCAGGTGAGAGGAGTTCGAATCCGGCTGTCGGTCTATCGTACATGATGCAAAGTCCATATCTCGCCAACCAAGCTACGAGCATATCTCATGAGATCACACTCAAACCATAGTCCTAAGTCACAACGTCTCCTCCAAACCCAACCGGCCTCCTCCCAGGCCCACCCTCCCAATACGGCAAAACAGCCAAGGCCTTATACACCCTGCCCATACCAGCGGGCCCTCTATCAACAAGCCTCTTCACCGCGCCCTCAATCCTGCCCCTAGCCTGCTCGTCCCGCGCCTCCGCCACCAACCTCGCCGCGCGCTCGTGCACGCCCATCGCGCCCAAAAACGCGCTCTGCTCGACGGGCCCGTGCACCGCGACGCGCGCGCTCGCCGCCAGCGCCGCCTCCGCCAGCCCCACGAAGTCCACGTCCGCCGACAGGTCGACGGCGCCGGCGCCGCCGAACGGCGACACCGTGCGGTGCGCGCGGATGCCCCGCAGCGTGTTGGTCGGGATCGTCGCGGCGGGCCCGTAGTCCAGGATTAGGGCTGCGCCCGAGGGTGGGCGGCCTGGTGGTGCGCCGCCGATGAGCCGCGCGATGTGTGCGGCGTGCGAGAGGGACTCCGGGCTGATTTCGATTGTTGAGCCGGTGTGTGGGAGAAGAGCGGAGTACCGTGGTGAGGTGAGAGGTAGGAGGGTGCTGTGTGGTGTTGGTTTTTTGGAGAGAACTAGAGTGAAGTCTGGAAGTGGTTCTGAGGACTGCGATGGTTTTGGACTGGATATGTTGGAGTACGGTGAAGCTGGTGCTACCAAAAGCTCTCGCCATTCGTTCGGTGGTTTCTGTGGTGGGATGGCTGAATTTGCAGAAGTGGTGAGAGTTGGTCTGGACGATGTAACAGATTGGAATACATGGATTGGAAGAGCATCGAAGAATTCGTGGGCTACGATGAATGGCGTCGAGTTGTCGTCTAGTAAGAAAGTCAGCGTTGTCAAGTATCGTAATGACGAACATACCACTCGGAATGAACTTAATGTCCTCACACCAGACAATCTTCTTGCCGTTGCCATATTTACTCTTTGACTTATAGCCAATGTCGACTTCCTGCATCTCATTGTTGCCACATAGAAGTCGCCTTTGAGTTTCGCGAAGATGTGAGCTAGCCTCGACGAGATAAACTGTGTCAATTGCTTCTTCAAGAGGTTTGAAATTGGAAAAAGTCTATATCTACAGTCAGAACTTTTGAAGCGGTAATATGCAAAGCTGTTACGTACCCTCAACATATCATCCATCAAAGTTCCTCTGCCTGGTCCAAGTTCTATTATGTTCACACCCGAGCTCTTTTTGCCTTGTGTTATCCATTCTGCAACGATCCAAAGACCCACAAGTTCTCCAAATACTTGAGATATCTCAGGAGACGTGATAAAGTCTCCTTTCTGCCCAAATTGGTCGTGTCCTTCCGCGAGAGAAGTATAATATCCTCCAGGGCTCGCGGTGAGGCATTGGCGCATATACGACGCTACAGGAATAGGGCCTGTGGTCTTATTTGATGTAAGCAACCGGATTGTGAGGCAGTAGTAGCCATCAACCTACCATGATTGCTTCACCCAAGCTCTTTGCGAGCGGAGTTGACCACCTCCGGCCATCTGAGCCGACGGTCGACTGGCATCGTTCAAATCCGGTCGAAACACATAGTCTTGACTTTCGACTAGCTTGGCGGAGGATGGAACGGGATAACGGTATCATCTGGAAGTCGACATCGGTTACTAAAGGTCCATAGGGAATGCTCAAGACTTCTTAATGTTGCGGAGTTCGATTTGACGCTCGGACAGTTTTCGCTCGAATGTGGCTTCAGATTCGCAGAACCATTTTAACCACAACTTCTATCAAATTCAAACAAACGCTATGACGGGAAAATCGCGGTGGGCAGATGATGAAGCCGGTAAGGCCGCCAGAAAGCGCGAAAAGGAAGAAAAGAAACGCTCCAAACTCGAAAAGCAGCAAAGACTAGAGCAAGCGGAGGCTGAACGTAAGATTCGTGAAGCCGAAGCGGTGGCGGCTACAATCAATCAAAATGAAGACGACGGAGACCGTCCGGTGAAGCGTAGGAAACTGTCGCAAGAGAGTGACGCGCCTCGAGAGCTACTCAGATTTGTTGTACCATCATGGGGACCAAGTCGGCATGTCAGCAATTTTGAGTTACTCAATCACATCGACGAAGGAACCTACGGCTGGGTGTCAAGAGCTCGGGAGTCGAGTACCGGCGAAATTGTAGCATTAAAGAAGTTAAAGATGGATAGGACGGCGGAGTACGGGTTTCCTGTGATGGCACTGCGCGAGATTCAGATGCTTCAAGAGTCGCGTCACAAGCACATCGTAGGACTGCGAGAGGTTGTCGTTGGTGACGGTGCTGACGATGTTTACGTCGCCTTGGAGTTTGTGGAGCACGATTTGAGGACACTCCAGGAAGATATGGACCAGCCATTCATGCCATCTGAAGTCAAGACTCTCATGCTACAGATCACTTCCGCCGTGGAGTATTTACACGACCACTGGATCCTACATCGAGATCTGAAAACATCCAACATCCTCATGAATAACCGTGGCGAAATTAAACTCGCAGACTTCGGCATGGCACGTCATTTTGGTGATCCACCACCTCCTAACCTCACTCAACTCGTTGTGACTCTCTGGTATCGAGCACCAGAACTTATTCTAGGTGCAGATAAGTACGATCAAGCAATCGACATTTGGAGTCTAGGCTGTGTTTTCGGTGAGCTTCTAAAGAAAGATACTCTATTCGCTGGCAAAAGCGAGCTCGACCAAATAACCAAAATATTCGAACTCTGTGGTCTTCCATCCGAACGCTCATGGCCTTCGTTCCGCCGTCTACCGAACGCTAAGGCTCTGAAACTACCCATCAATCCCGCACCTGCAGCAACATATTCTGTTGTCCGTACGAAATTTCCACTGGCTACGAATGCTGGCGCCGAGCTGCTCAATTCCCTTTTGGCTCTTAATCCGGCATCCCGGCCGAGTGCGTCCGAAGTCTTAGCACATCGGTATTTCAGGGATGACCCGAAACCAAAGGCGAGCAGCATGTTCCCAACGTTTCCCAGTAAAGCTGGCATGGAACGACGGCGTAAGGCACTCACTCCAGAGGCGCCTATTAGAGGAGATGCGCCGAAGTTGTCAGGAGAGGGTCTCGATTTCTCGTCGATATTTGCGAATAGGGAATAAAGAAACCGCGCAAGCGATTTTCATAATTGATGGTAATACTTTACACGTCACGTCTGGAAGATGAATCAATCGTGATAACGAATGTATGCATAAGTGTCAGGTTCTAATTGCTGCCAGTGCTCTTCTGCTCAGCAAAATGCGCCATCTATATAAGACTTCAAAATAAATACAAGTATTCTCCGGCGTCTAGCATGTCTTTGTCCAAATACCAAACGCTCCTTGCGACGAATGAATATTCTTTCCCTACACCTAGAGTGATTACCGATCAGATTAGTTCGGGAATTCATACACCATAACCAAAGAACCTCGACTAGTCGTCCGTCTTGGAGCTATCTTATCATTATGAATACGCTGCTCTTCTACGTCGTTGGATAGGCAATTCATCATTGCTTTAGTTCTGACTTTGATGCCGAGAGTGTTCGTGTAAAGCCTACGTCTATCATAGTCGGGGGTCGGTTCTGGCCTCAACGAAGAGTGCTTCGCCCGTCGACAAGATCTGTCTGTTGCTGTCCTCAATTGTGCCCGTAATGTACCACTTCCGCCGCTCTTGCTTCGAGATCTTCGCCGTCGTCAAAACGATTTGAGGAGTTCTGACGGGCCGCCGGAATTTGATATTCAAGGACGCAGTCAATTGCATTATGTGCTCGCGACCTCCTCTGTGGTCTTTCACCCAAACCTGATTAACCGACAAGAGCACACCCATCACTTCGTCGAGCATCGTGGCCACAAAACCTCCATGACATACGTTCGGATAACCATTCACTCCGCTGCCGAGATTCAGAAAAGTACGGACCTCTTGAATTGGAACTTCAAGGTCCGGGTTTGGACGCGAGTGAATCGTCAGGCACTCTCGGATTGTCTGTTCAGTTGCCAAGGTTTCAGCGAAGAAAGAGTCTTCCGTTGATTTCTTGGGTATGCGAGAGTAGGTGATGGAGGGAATGTATTCGGGATCATTTATCAGCTCCGCGCACCAAGGAACGACACTGAAGTCGCCGCGATCAGCTCGAAAACTCATGGTGTTTGGATAGAGGAATACGAGAGACGGTTCTCTCCAGCTTTTCGTGAACGACTCAAATCATCATACGAAGAATTGTAGAAAGGAGAAAACTTTGCGACCTAATCTAATCGAGCTCCAATTATGCAGGTTTAAATGAAAAAGGTAGAGCCGAGGATCTGAAATATCCCGATAATGCAGCCTGAGGCGTCGAAGTTGCCGCCGAACATCGGACATAAAATCCAGGTAAATTTTGGAAAATGGGATTTGTGATCGAATGGATTTATCTGTTGCTTAAATCTGTGACTTTGATTCGTAGTCTGAAAATAACTGGGCGTCCGAATTGCGAAGATCACGCAAGGATAATTGACTACTAAGTCGCTCGTCATTCTCATCGCTACCTAGAAAATCAGCCAAACTCATTGTTGAGAAGCAGTAAAATGCTATCCCAAAAAGAGCTCGAGGAAATTAAAGATTTCTTGATACAAATCGCTCATGAAGCTGGCGATATGATCCGGTCTGCTCATCCGTCTGCTGACGAGACCGGGTCCAAGAAAAACTGTAAGCCAATCTGCATCTTTTGTACTCTTACGTAGTCGTTGAAGAGCTTGGAAGACAATTGAAATCCTATCACTGGCCCTTCACAATTGGTTGAATAGAGAACAGTGATAAGCTTCCAACTGACCTTCCGAAGCCGTCGACCTTGTGACGGAGACGGACCAAGCGGTGGAGAAAATGGTATCTACTAAGCTCCGCGAGAAGTATCCAGACTTCGAGTACGCCATACCTGGTCACAATCATCCACAATCACCACTCTAACACTCCACAGCTTCATGGGCGAAGAAACGTACAAGCCCGGCGACCGCCTGACCGCCAAACCGACCTTCATAGTCGATCCGATCGACGGCACAACCAACTTTGTGCACAGCTACCCCTACGTCAGCATCTCGCTGGGGCTCGCCGTCTCGCTGATCCCAACCGTCGGCGTGGTGTACAACCCGTTCACGGGCGCGCTCTACAGCGCGGTGCGGGGGGGCGGCGCATTCCTCAACGGGACGCAGCGGCTGCCTCTCCGCGCCGCCGCTCCACTGACCGATCTGGCGAACTGCCTGGTGGCGGTGGAGTGGGGGTCAGACCGCAGCGGCAACGACTTCGAGGTCAAGGTGGCGACGTTCCGGCGGCTTGGGGCGGCGCGCGCGGACGGCGGCGCGATGGTGCGCTCGCTGCGCTCGCTGGGCTCCGCCGCCCTCAATTGCTGCGCCGTTGCCGCTGGCCAGCTCGACGCCTACTGGGAGGCGGGATGCTGGGCGTGGGATGTCTGCGCTGGCTGGTGCATTGTGGTCGAGGCGGGCGGGCTGGTCGTCGACGCGAATCCCGGGAATTGGGAGCCGGGCATCGAGGAGCGGAGGTATTTGGTGGTTAGGAAGGGGGAAGGGCAGAGAGCGCTCGTGGAGCAGTTTTGGGGTAATGTTGTTGGGAGGTTTGAGGTTGGCCCTTAGGAGACTAGCAAAAATGGATGGCTGCTTTGGAACGCGTTGGAATGGGCGTGGTGCAAAATGTCATAGATCTGAAATCTGGCCGGCCTAAGCCAAGGTGGCCGTGAAACAAAGGACGAACATGGTCAATAGAAGTAGACTCGAAACTAATGGATTGGACGGCATACCAGCCAGCCTTTTTCGGCAATCTGTTATATATACAAAGAGATGATTACAATGAGATAGACGACGATCATGTCTTTGGGATATCTTTACTTTCATATCATTGATTGCCTTCAGCAGCACCAACCGGCTCCTTTTCGACTTTTTCGATGCTCTGACCTTCCCTGGCCTCGCCATCAAGTTTACCCATGTGTTGCAAACGCTTCGCAACATTGTGGTGCAGGAACTGCTCCATGTTGGGAACGAGAAAGGACATAGTGATCAGAAGTGCGCTGAAAGGGATCGTGGCGAAGAAGACAATCTTGAAGCTGGAAATGTAGGCGCGAGTAACCTGTGCGCCAACTACAGCCTCAATGGCTGGAGTCATGCCAGGTACGATCGTCAGATTGCCGGCGGTAATGGCAGAGAAGAGAGTTGGGATCTCGGAAGCTGGTAGGCCAGCATTTTCGGCCGCTGGAATGACATACTTGGGCAGGTAGTCTGCCATCTTGTTGTCGAGAATGGAGACGTAGATGGACTGCGCAATAGCACCTCCCAAGGCACGGATGGAACCGAGCACGCCGGTAGCAAGACCAATGTCCTGAGCTTCCCAAAGAAGAGTGACGCCCGGGAAGGTGATATTGTCAACCCAGCCAATGAAAAAGCATCCAAGCACACCAAAGGCGATAGTCATGGCGTGATGATCGGGCGAGACGGAAGAAAGAGCTGCGACGAATGCACCACCAATCGTACTGCAGATAACAAGTTGCCACTTGACCTTGGGGATGTAGGAGAGCGCGAAACCACCGAAGCACTGACCGAGCAGAATGCCACCACCAACGACCGATGACTGCAGACCAATCTTTACTACATCAGTCGTATAGACAGTTCCGATGATGGTTGGCCACAAGATTGTCAATGAGTAGTAAACCATGGCGCCGACTGAGGCGACAATGACGATGGCGACGTATCCGATCTTCTTGAAGAGGCGCGGAGGCATGAGCGGGACGCCCTTGAAGATAAGCGATTCCCAAACAGCGAAGGCGACCAAGGTCATACCACCGACCACGACACAGGAGACAACCTTTGCACTCTTCCACGGGTAGGTAGAGCCTCCCCAGGAGATACCAATCAGGAACAGAACGGTACCGGCGCAGAAGAGGAAGATGCCAACGAAATCGAGTTCCTTGAACATCTGCCATCGGGTCTTACCGTGCACGTGCAGCTGGTTATAAGTCGGCGGATGGTAGAAGATCTGATACAGAATCAGAGAAAGCGAGGCACAGATGATGCCGAGATAGTAGCTCCAACGCCAGTGCTGAGAAGTGTGCAAAATGAAAGCCCGCGCAATAGAAGGACCGAAAACTGTGTACGGATTAGGAGAAAAATCACCCAAACTGCTGATTGGGGCCAAAACTTACCGGCAAATGGCATTGATGATAGGAAGATGCAAGTGACCGCAGGTCCACGAAGTTTATTTGGTACTAGTTCGCCAATAATGATACCAAACGATAACTGGCCGGCAGCTGAGATGCCATTGAGCAAATTTGCGCCGATGAGTGTGTTGATGTCTTTTGCAGTCGCACCAACGATGCAACCGACGACTGACATGACCTGGCAACCAAGCACCATCCATTTGCGGCCGAAAATATCTGAAAGACGGCCTACGAGGAGGAAACCAATGGCAGAACCAAGAGTCCACACGGTAGCAACCCAGTTAAGGTTGTTGGACGGTCCAATATCGGCGTTGATGAGGGCCAGAGTGTTTGCGGGCAACACCCATCCCAGGTAAGCGCAGATGCTGGCAAGACAAACCGCAATGAATGTGAAAACGAAGTTGACGCTGAGATAGTAGCCAACGGGCATTTCCTCGAAATCGCCACCGTAGGCATGGGCGTCAATCAAGTCGACGGTTCCATCGGCGTGCACCTTGCGCACGACGTGGACTTCGTCAGCGGGATGCTCCTGCTGTATGGCTGCTGCGGTCTTCTCGGAGTCGATTGTAGCGTCCGCCATGGTACGAATTATATATTGGAAGATGACACAATTAGGAGAAGACGTGCCGCAGAGAAATAGGAGAGACAGTAAGATGTTGGAGGAAAGAAGGCTGGGATTGAGATAATCGTCCAAGTGTAGTGACCAGGCGAGGTTATTTTATGTCCACAACACGTCGAGCTTTACGCCCCAGTTACCAAGGTCAGTTGAGAAGGGTATAGTCGAAAAAACAAATAAAAGAACGCGCGGAAAAACGAATCCGGGGTAAATGAATAAAATTTGTAGGGATGTAAGCGCAGGCTGGAGCTTTGCCAACGCCTCTTTTCCGGGGATGTTCGGTGTGACTGGGGTAGGTCTGGAACATTTGGGATGATGTTGAGTTTGTGGAGAAGGCAACAGCCGTTCCACTGCACGCCATGCCTTTGTGGATGCACCACGCCATTCTCCCGTTGCTGGTACAGAGCTTAGCGGGCGGCCGCGCCATTGGGTATAAGCTCCGGACGCGTCGTCGGCTGATCCATCAGTCTGGCTGGTGGAGAGTGGAGATTTGGGAACGCTGAAACGAGTCATGCCAACCATCTCATTTCCCATCTCAGAATCTTCATGACTCTACTGCGCCCTTCAACCAGCGGCTCTCCTTGGCTTGGAAGATGATTCTGGGGCTGCGGAGGAAGCCTTAAATGAGGAGGGATCGCTTGTGTAGCAGCAACCGACTTCGTTCACTCATGCAAGATGCAAGCGAGCAAGACGATCATAGCCTCCCTGGTAGTTGACCTTTCATGAAGGATACCTTCTTCATCACTGCCTGCAGTTCCAATGCGGCCGGTTATGGATTCCTCCAGGTGCTTGGGTACGCTTACCCTTAGGGTTCGATGTGGTCCGGTCTGGTCCGGGAGAAATGCGCAATGTAGTGGTCAATTGTGAAGACGAGAAATATCTGAAGATGTGACTGCCTTAGCTAACGCCAAACCTATAATCAACCGCCTCGACCGTTTGCCCGTTCGTCCGCGGCGCTTTCTATCGCCGTGAATGGTAGTAAAATAGTGATCCGAGTCAATGCGAGCTGTGCCCCAGATGAGAGCGACAGTTCGCTTCTCGGATAGGATCCGACCTTCCCCAGACTTGTGACCCATTGCGCGGAATCGGCTGTTGTGTATTCAGGGCAATGGCGTCGAACAAAACATTCCGCTCAGCGCGGGGTGCTGTCCGGGGTTGGCAAGCACAGGCGCCATAACCTATCCAAGTCGGCATTCAGTTACGGAGGTGCCGGTAATTTAACTTTAGGTCTCGGGTAGTGGGGGAACATCTCGCGCAGAATTCCAGGTGCGAGGACATGCTTGCCTCGAAATAGCATTCACATTACTCGGCATTCGATAGAGTACCACCATTACGCTCGTAAATCCATGATGTGGCGATGATTTGCAGGTCGGAAAAAGCCATTGAGCGTTCGGATGCTAGGAAATTCCGACTTTCGATCTCACAGAAGCCCTATGCATCTGGACCATTGTTTTTGGGTCGGATATCGTTTCTCGATCTCAATTAAAGCTATTCTCGAACTGTACGACGAATTTTTCTTCACACGATCCAGCTCTTGAGCTGACGATATCCACAAGCTTCCGGACCCAGACTTATGGACACAAATCGCCTTGGATCCCGCCGCTAGGACACGTGGTGATACTCCAAAAGTGCATGCTTTGTGTCATGCTACTGATGAGAAGGCCATTCCCTCGAATCACACCTGACTCGTGCATCTGAGCTAGTAGTCATAGAACCCCTTTCCGCTCTTCTTTCCCAGCCAGCCGGCGTCGACCATCTTCCGTAGTAACACAGCCGGTCTATATTTGCTGTCGGCTGTTTCTTCATAGAGAACTTTCATGATGGCCAGGCACGTATCGAGACCGATGAAGTCGGCTAGTTGGAGTGGCCCCATTGGCACGTTGGTACCGTTCTTCATGATGCTATCAATGTCTTCCTTTCCGCCGACACCTGTCTCCAGGCAAATGACGGCTTCATTGATATAGGGCATCAATATCCGGTTGGCGAGAAATCCAGGCGAGTCAGCACTCCTGGACGGAATCTTACCCATCCTCGTACAAAATTCAATGGCGGTATTGATGGTCTCCAGCGAAGTCTGCAACCCGGTGATGATCTCCACACCCTTCTGCACGGGTACAGGGTTCATAAAGTGGGTACTGATTACCCGCGACGATGCAGAGAGATCTGTTGGATCTTTGGTAGTTGCAGCAGCTATACGTGTAACGGAGATGGAAGAGGTGTTAGTGGCGAGGATCGCGTGCGCAGGACAGATCTCCGCCAGTCGAGAGAAAATGTTGAACTTCAGATCTGGTATCTCCGGGACGGCCTCAATGACGAAGTCAACCGCGTTAAGATCATCCAAGTTAGTCGTACTGCTCAACCGCTCTCTCGTCTTTATCGCGTCGTCTTGGGATATCCTTTGCTTGGACACATCCTTCTCCAGCAGCTTGTCGGCGAACTTCAATCCTTTGTCGATGGAAGCTTGTGAGTTGTCTACAAGCGTCACTGGCACAGCAGCTTTCTGTGCTGCCACCAAAGCAATGCCCATACCCATTTGTCCGGCTCCAATGACTCCAAGCTTCTTGACTTCAGCAGCGTTTCGTACGCTGCTTATCCCGAAGTGCCGGCATTGGGAAGCACGAGAAGTCCGCAGCAGACTCTGTGCTAATCTCGAAGGTAAAATCGGCATTGACATGGTAATTGCTGCCAATTGCAAGCTATTTGGAGGAAAGATGGCGATAGATGGATGAAAAATGTGATTGAAGAAAGACCAAAATTCGTTGCGCGACGGGCGTTCACGGGTTGCGAGCGGGAGGGTGAAGTGCGGAGTTTACTCCGATTCCCGTCGCGTGGCGCGTTCTCGCCTCGAAACTTCGCGTCGAAGCTGTCTCGACGTTCAACTTCATGCCATAAACGACAAAACAACATGAGCTTGGACGAGTGGGAGACTCAAACCGTTGATCCCGAAGTTCGGGCCCATGTCAACAGTCTCGTTAATGCCGTAAGTGTCCATTCGCGTTTCAATTTGCCCGTTCATATGCTAAAAGAAGATACAGCTTGGTGGTGTTAGCATTGAACAACATGGTCGCTACGTCCTCGGTGATGATGCATTGGCCTGTTTGAAGGACTTGCGAAGATGGATCAAACTCTATGATCAGAGATTTAACCGTCTTGATGTCCAGCGAGTTCTAGCCGAATCGAATCTCGTGAAAGGCGACTTGTTGGAGATTCTAGCTACCTGGCCGGAAAAGGCTGCTCCGGATAGCCTCAGGTCCAGAATTGCGTTGGCATGCCGTAAGTAAATCGTTAATTCAATTGCACATCATTACTGACTAGTAGTAGTGGAGCTGTTGGTCCCGTTGACTTGGCCTCTGGACATTGAAGATGAGAAGATCACGGTAAATCACCATCGACACCTTCCATATCTCCGACTTGCGCAAGTCGAATACAAACGAGCCATCATCCATTATGACATTGCCGAAATTCTACGAACTGCTATCAGGGTCGCACTCCCCAGCATTGCGACTCTGCGAAGCGAGCGGAGCCCGAGAGACGACGGAATCATTCGTCTAGCACTCTATTTCATTCGCAATGTCACCATGATCACACAGCCACCGGATCTTCCATCTGATGGCGACGAAGCGGAGATTTCGCGTTCAGCTGTGGTCGATGCCTTCCACTCCCAGGATATCTTTGCGGTGTTGCTGACACTCTCATCCTCCATGGGTGAAGAATTTGTTCTTCAAGACGTTGTAATTCTTGAGATCCTCTTTTTCATATTGAAAGGAGTTGATCCGGTGAAACTCTTCATGGAGGACGAACAAGCGAGTACGGTACAAAATGATAACCTGAAGGCAATGATGCAAAAAGAAAAGGCCCTTCTCTCAGATTACAAACGTCACGCCCCTTCACGTCACAACAGATTTGGTACGATGGTATGGCTAAAGCGAGATAACGACAAAGTGTCTACAGTCACGGGTCAAGTAGCGCTGCATCCCGAGAAAAGCTTACAAGAAATGGACAAATCTAAGCAATGGAACAAACCAAAGTTTCATGGAAAGAGAAGTAAAGAGGAAGACAAGCAGTCCACAGAATTCGATAAGGCCATACCATTGACAGACTCCGCACGCAAACATCTTCGCCAATTCGTTGAAGATTTCCTCGACTCGTCGTTCAACCCGCTATTCGCTCATCTACGCAAAGGCATCGAAAGAGAAGCCGAGCGCGTTTTGGAAACACACCCAATGCAATTTTGGTACCTGGTGTCGTGGTTCCTACAAGCTGAATGCGCTCGGAGGCGACGAGCAAAGCAGAAGCGTGAAGAGCGTGCTCGAGCTGGAGAAGAAGCTTTAGCAAAATATGATGAGGAGAGCTATGGATTGATAGCCTGTGTCATGAATCAAGAGTCGTTTATTCTACTCAATCGCTACATGCATCGCTGGATGGACGACAAAGATTGGCAAGAGCTAAACGCTGGTATGAAATGCTTTACACAGATCCTTCATACCGTCCAAGAGATGTCGGATTCGCCCTTCGAAGACGATCAGGAAATCGCGGAGAACATCCAGAACCGAATCTTCTACGAAGAGTCAACTCATGATCGCATCGTGTCGATTTTGCGAAACTACAAAGATCAAGACTTCGGATACTTAGACGCCTGCACAGAGCTAGCACACACGTTCATCCGGATGCTGGAGCTTTATTCGAAACAGAACATTGACATGCAAGTGCGATCTAGACGCCGAGCTCGAAAGAAACGTAAAGCTATCGATGACAATCCTTCCGCAGATGCCGATGATGGTGCAGAAGCTGAAGATGTTCGAGAAGCGGAACGCATCACCAGAGAGCGTCGGTTTGACTTTTCGCGTTTCACTGCCCGCTTTGTCAACCAAGGCTGTGTCAACACCTTCCTGGCGTTTACCAAGTTCTATAATGACCTTTCGAATGAGCAGTTAAAACGGGCGCATCGCTTTTTTTACCGTGTTGCCTTTAAGAACGAACTCAGCACCGTTCTATTTCGTTTGGACATTATTCAACTATTTCACAAGATGATCAAAGGTCCAGAAGGTCTCAATAGAGAACTACCAATATACAAAGATTGGGAAGAGTTCTCAAGACAGTTGTTCCGGAGACTGACTAAAAGGCTGCCTGATCGACCAAGTCTAGCAATCGAGCTGCTGTTCAGCAAGATCCCAGCTACAACGTACTACCTCGAACATGGTCACGAAAAGGAAGTCCCTACAAAGACAGGCAGACCAGCGGCTGAGCTGGAGCTACGTGCTGGAGTGGAGAAAGAGCAAGGCATGGGTGCTCTCGTGGCTCTTCTGCATCTAGCCGATCAAGATGACATAACCAAGTGGCTTGGAGGAACTCTTGAAGAAGCTGCTAAAGAGCGTCAAGCTTGGGAAGATCAGCACTTTTCGAAGCAAAGCAATGGCTCTTTAGCATCAGCAGCAGGAGAAAATTCTGATGCGGAAAATGGCACCGGAGAGTCTGCGAAGGCACCTTCAATTCGTAAGTTCCATAGTCTGTCAGTTATATTAACCATTGCTAACAAGCAAGTAGTGGTTAAACCGAAGGATGAAAAGGTTAAGAAGGCTATGTTCAAAAACGGTAGGCTCCGTCTGCTCATGAAACTTCTCGGCTTTGAGCTTCTGGGATTGGAGGACGATCCTAATGCGAGTTGGATTATTCCGTCAAACGTCACATCAGCACAACTCCATCTTGACAAAGATACTCTCGAGAGAGCAATCGCAGATCCTCCAGTCGCAATGGACGAAGAGGGAAGAGCACCGGAAGATTTTATCCGCAGGAAGCCATTGACCACTGCGGAGGACCCTACGCAACCTCGTATCGCAGGTGCCTTTGACGATGACTCTGATAGTATGGACGACTTCTTAGATTTCGATCTCTTCCCTGCTGGTGGTCCTACAGCACGTAAATCAGATGCTCTCGAACAGCTCAAGAAGAGCCGTCGTAAGCGTAACCGCGTTGCGGATGATCTTGATGATGAGGAGAAGGGGAGACGGGCGGAAGCAAGAAAATTGGCTGATTTGGAAAGGCAGAAGAAGATCAAGAGTGAGTTGCTTGTCCACGAGAGCGACGATGAAACGGATGAAGAGAGGGATAAATCATTCTTTGAACTGGAAGCGGAGAGGAGAAAGAAGACGAGCGAGCTTTTCTCAAAAGCCATGTCGTCATTGACCGACTTACCTACGAAAACGAAAAAGAAACGCAAGTCAACTGACGTTGAGGATTCCGAGACATCGAAAAGGAGAAGGACCACAACCGTTGATGAAGATAGCGATAGTGTTGATGACATCGTCGAAATCAGCAGTGAATCATCTTCCTCTGACACAGATTCTGATGAAGATATGGACGATATGCATGGTCAAGTCGAGAAAGAGACTCCACTCTCTTCCGAGCAGGTCGTTCTTCAAGAGTCCGACGAGGATCGAGTCTTACAAACCACTTCGGCCAATAAAGTGGCGACCATCGAACGGGTTGAGGATAAAGGAATGGATAGCGAGGATGAGCTCCCTGTTCAGAGACCCGTACGGTCTAGAATGAGGGCTGGCTTCGTGATTGAGAGCGATTCCGAATGAGAAGGTAATGCGTGCTGTTTGAATAGAAACATTTATACATCGCGTGAAGATACGATTCAGAGTGACATGAAATGGTATCGATCATCTCTTGACCTAGCCTTCCCTAAACTTTATGTCACAAGCAATTTATCTTCGGGATTGTAAAGAGATGCTTCAATTCACCTTTGGTATGTCGGAAGTCGTCGGGTAGTTCGGGCTTCTCATTGAAGTCGAAGTTCCTTCCCAGAATGGTAGCCGAAGTCTCATCGTAATTCCTGTTTACAATGAAAATCTCAAATAATCGTAATAACTGTCGATGGGGCTCCCTTTCAACTTCTCCTGTTTTACTTCTCCTGTTTCTTTTTCTTCAGCTGCTTCGGAATCATGCAGGTGAGTACACTTCAGTTCGTCTCCCAGAATAACATTAGCGGAGACAGGGCCTTTGGCGACGGGGAGTTTCCCTTGTTTGTGAAGAATACTAACCCGAACTCTCTACAGTCGGAAAAGCCACCCAGCAGACTTAAACGTCTTAGCTCTTTCACGAACGTCATGAGTCCGCTGAATTCATTCAGGAGATCCTTCAGTCGAAACCGACAACCATCACAGGAAACGTCTTCTTCACGAAAGTCAAGGAAGAGTAGTGGGATCACAACAGTCTCGAGCGTGACTAGTCACGACCGTGACTGTTCACTTAGCTTTGCCCATCCAAGGCCTCCTCCAACAGCTCCACAAGAAACCCATACTTCCAGACGGCAAGAGACCAGTACGACGTCAAGCTTTCACCTGCCGAGAAGCTCCACAACAAGCTACCTCCCACTCACTTCAAGAAATGAAGACCCATCTCCTGAGAGCACAGCGCTCATCCACTCACAAACTACGACTCACCTCCGAAAATCGAAGATACCTATACCGGCGAGCGTGCAAAGCCGACTTCCAACACCCATGGATACCGCGGACGTGTACCGTTGTCGGCCTGCACACTCAAGAAGGGAATCGCTTGTTCTCTTGCAGAGCAATGAGCCAAGACCTCGAACACGTATTCCTACTCCTGTGAAACGGGAGTCAGTTGAGCCCTTTAATTCCAGACAGTCCACGGCTTGGAGGAGATCCATCGGGGGAGGAGGACGCGAATCCCGTCCTGTAAGGTCGAAAACGGAATCGAATCTCTTTGCACTGCCCGGAAGGAGACCGGTCCTTGGAGGAAGACGAGATTCGGGTATCGTTGGACGCGTTCGACCTGACAGCTCTACCGTGCCTCTGATCCAATGCTCACCGGAAAGTACTGCTGCATGGAGCCCAATAAAGGATGAGAACTTCCATGGAAGTTTGTCTCCTAGCAGCTCTGTGGATGGAGGAGTCATGCTAGCAAACTATGCGTTTAGTCCACGCAGATACACTCCAAGCAGAGCCTTGGAGAATGCGATGTCAACCTCTGTCAATGTCAGTCCGCTTAAAAACCATACCAATAGACCTCGAACACCACCCACCGTCAAACGTCTCGAGAATCCCGTGGCTCCCAAGAGCCTTCCACGCCTTTCATCCGGTCATCCTATCTCTCACTATTCCCTGCTGCAGCCTATCCAAGTCGCAGATGCGCCTACAGCTCAACCAGCAACATCAATTCCGCCAAATGAGCGGCCAACACTACGCGGATCCATCACAAACGTCAGCATCCCGAGCCGCACACACGCCTCACGCACGCCCTCACGCCCAACCCCCGACACCACACCACCGCGGCCCTCGAGCCCCACGCCGCAGCGCGCAACGCCGCCCCGCGCCGTAAGCGCCTACGAGCCACCCTCCTTCTGGGCCGGCCGCTTCAGCGCCCTGCACGACGCGGCGCTGGCCGCAGCCTTCGACGTGGGCGCGCGGCCCACGTCGGCCACGGACGTGCTGCGCACGCGGCCGTCGGCCGACGGCCGCAGCTCGTCGCGCTCCACGCTGCCGCCCGCCGCCGAGTCCGAGCGCGACCGCGCCGCCCGCCTGTTCGAGCGCCTGGAGGCCGATTGCGTGCGCGACGAGGCGGCGGCGTCGCTGCGCGCGTTTCGCGCCGCGTATGCGAGGTGCTATGGGTTGCGTGCGTGGGAGAGTGAGGGTTTGGAGGGGCCCGCGGCGCCACGCGAGCGGTCGGCTAAGGTTGGCGTGAAGGGAGTTGAGGGCAAGAGGGCTGCGGCGGATGCGGATGGTGTGTCTGCGGTCGGGAGCGCGGGTAAGAAGGCGGGTATCATTGATCGGTTGTGGATGGCTAGGGGCGCGAGGTTGGCGAGTAGAGGGAGGAAGAGCGGTGGTAAGGCTGGCTTGGAAGATGACCAGAGGGGTCTGATGGGTGGAGATGCATGATTTAACGAGGTGGCTCGGGGGGTTGTTGGAGAATGTTACGTTGATGGCTGATGGCCAGAAAAGAGCTGCTCAGTACTGGAAGCACCAAACCGGCCCAGGAAGGCGATTTTGATGACCGTCGACATCCTTGCTGTGGAATGCTGCATCTATTCGGTGTATTGATACGTTTGGGCTTCAAATTATGCCTAAGAATGTCATCAAAAGAGGTAGATGTAAAAATGATAGGGACGTATGATATGAGAGACGGTTTTGACAGCAGTGATAAGATCAATGTAGACACTTATCCTTTCAATTTTGGTATATCTTGACCCTCCCGTAGCGCCTTAATCCATATTCCTTGGTCCTATGTGTACAAAGAAGCATGCAACTTGGTATACCCTACCTTTTCTCTCAGCGACGCCGATCTATGCTCAGAAATCCTGTATTACTAACACGACACAGTCGCTTCTCAACTAGCAGCGGTATCTCTGTTCCTATTCTGTCTGCTGCGAATATAGTTCTGCATCTGTCGGATATCGGTCACAAAGAACATCCTCTTCTCATCGTTGCGCCACGCCAGCACGCCCAGGCTCTCTGCATACTTCACATTATCTTCGTACTCCTGCCAAGTCGAAAACTCTCGTAGCAGGTAGCCGTTCGTCGTCTTCATCCTATCACGTTCGAGCTGCCACAGGCGAATCTGGTCGACGACCGTTGGCGGTAGCACCGACGAGCTGTCCGACTTGTACATCTGCGAGTGTGCATGCGTTTGCAGGTACGAGATAATTTGGTCGGACGTGATGCCGTAGCTAATGGCTCGCTGGACGCTCTCCTTAGTCAGTTTGCCAGATACGAGGTTGGCGAAGCGCGTCGTGAGCTTGGTGAAGAGGTTCAGAACGGCAATTTGCAGTAGTGATGAGGTGTAGGCGTAGATGCGATGATTCGTTTCAAGGATGATGTAACCCTTCCCTTTCGAAGCGGACGATGTAAGCGCACTTGAAGGTGAAGACGGAAGAGCTCCAGCGTCAGAAGTTAAGGTTGTTGCGAGACGAGTTGGGTAAAAGTACGGTGCATCGTTGGAGGGTCGATAAACGATACCAAAATCTGAAAGGTCGTCAAGCATGGATGTTTGAGTGGGTGAGAGGGAGGAGATGCTGTATGCCTGTCCAAGCTCCAGAGAGCCGAGCATAAAGTAAAAAGAAAGCATGTCGACTAGGTCCATTGACAACTGCGAGTCCTCATAGTTAGCTTGTTTGCCTTTATGGGCCGAAGGAGCTGCGCTCGGCATAGTAGACGCAGTTGGACGATCTCGTACCGTTTCGCCGAACTCGAGATAGACGATTAGAAGGGTCCAAACTTGAGTATTGGCTTCTTGAAGGAGAAATGTGAACCCTTCTTTGGTGATGGAAACCTGGTTATGGGCCCTTGCAACAAAGTTTCCTTGCTCCAAGAGCGTCTTAGTACCATCTGAGATGGTCGAGTCGCTCGTCAGACCGACGCCAGTTGTGCCCACCATGAAGAACAAGATGGCTTCCCACTGTCCTCGAGCGTACCTGTCGAGATATTCGACATCGACTTGCTCATCCACTGGCACATCAAAGGGAAGACCAAAAGACTTGTGGGTTCCTCCTCCTGTCAAAGCATTACGAAGAGACTTTGCAAAGATGGGTTGTAGCTGGTATGCTCGCGGTGTGGGCGGTTCGGGGACTCTTGACATAATGTTAAGCCTTTCCAGCGTGGAAACAGCTTCGTCAAGTTCCCTGCTCAGATTAGCATCCGAAAATCCTCGTGCGGTCGACAGTTTGTCCACTTACGCCTTGGAGTCTGACCTCACCCAAGTCTCAAGGTCCGACGCAAGGAATGGTTCTGGCATAAACAGCATCGCCATGACGATAATCTTAGCTAGATGAGGAAGCATGCGGCGTAGAACAGCTAAAGCAGTTGAAGGCTGTCTATAGAGCTTAGAAAAGGTGACGCCGGGCTGTTGCTGAAGGAAATCGAGAAGTTGTGCCGACATAGTGACTGCGGCTTGAGAGGCGAAGTGCTACCGGAGGATCATGATGGGAAGAAGGCAGCAGAGGTTCCGAGACTCTGGCTGCGTTTGTGCTTCTCTCGGGCCGAGAGATGCAGATAATAATCGCAGATGAAATTCCGCGCGTGTTGAAGTTTGAACGCGGCAAGGTAGCAAATGACGTTTGATACCTCAGGCGTAACATCAGAGCGCGAGTGGGCGGATTTCCGAATGAGGTATCTCGACTTTTGTCTCCCTCTTCTTCTCGTTCCAATTTCTTCCAGTGACAGTATGCCCGCGCTCAAGTTTGTTAGATCTGTAAGAATTGGACTTTTCACTTCTGCCTTCTCTCCAATTGACGTAAACTAGGTTTGGGAGTCGTTTCGAGCTACATCTGGCTTGGAACCGCGATTATTAGATCAAGTAAGACTACCGACCTTCAGCCAAGAGAGAGATAAATGCAATGCTCAATTCATCTTTCTAGCTTAGAGTCACTTCCGCAAAGCCAGGAGTCGTCCATTTTGAGCTAGATATTGGGAAGGAGCACACGGTTAGGAGTATCTT
>Ga0335072_10000363_pt1 | contig 93943 bp, 68 predicted proteins | sample Lox_Sample_21_FD_206725 | JGI IMG/M metagenome (GOLD analysis project Ga0335072, IMG submission 206725) | Soil microbial communities from Loxahatchee National Wildlife Refuge, Florida, United States - Lox_Sample_2.1 | ecosystem: Environmental > Terrestrial > Soil > Wetlands | place: USA...
CAAGATCGAGTTCAGCACCGATACGTATTGGCATTACGCAATGCCCTATAACATCACCACCGGAACCGATGCCAACGGCGATGGCTCATTCAACGATCGGCCGTCGTGGGCATCGGCGCCGGGCAGCGGCGTCTATGCTACGCCCTTTGGGCCGATGACGACGAACACGGTCAACGGTAACGTAGAGCGCAACCTGGGAACCATGCCACTGGTCGTGCACATGTATTCCAACATCAGCCACGCCTTCAATCTCAGCACGGACAAGGACCACCCGCGCACGCTTACTTTCAACGCTCGCGCCGCCAACCTCCTCAACCGCACAAACGTCACGGCGGTCAACACGGTTTTGCCGTCTTCCCAGGTGGGGCAGCCTATTGCGGCTGAAACCGCGCGCCGCGTCGAAGTAGGGGTGCGCTTCGCCTTTTGAACAGGAACCGGTAAGGCATTCTGGCGAAGCGCTGCTGCGGACCGACGCCGATGGATGCTGATTCCCCTTATCTCCGTCTGCCAGTTTGTGCTCTCGCCCCGCAACCTGCCCAACTATGTCTGCGATGAATCGGTGGAACGGTATGTAAATGATCGCTCCCTGGATGTGGTCACCGCCGAAGTCAGATTCCTCAGCGACGGCGGCTACTATTCCGACCATGATTCCAACATCAAAATCGATGGAGAGCCCTCCTGTCCCGACGCCAGCTCTTCGTCGGCTTCTGGACGATCCTCTTCGCGACAAAGCTCACCACCATCTTCGTGCCCTCCACGCCCACCGAATCTGAATTCAAGCGAGTCGTGAAATCCGAATCGGGCCGCGCCGCTCTTTTCGATTTCCGGCTCTCCAGAATGAACAACTCGACCATTCGATCGGACTGCTGCTTCGGCGGATATTCCGGCACAATCACGGTCGACTTAGCGACCGGTCAACTTCAGTCTGTGACATTGAAACTGACCGACCGCGATCCGCGCATGACAATCGCCACAAGAGGGTTTTCACTCGCCTGCCACCAGGTCTCCGTTCCCGATCTCGGCCAGATCCTGGTGCCTGATCATGGACAGTCCGAAACCTGTGAGCGCTTCCGGCATCGGTCATGCCAACGTGCGGACCCGCCTGACGGGTCTCTATGGAGACACATTCGAATTCGCAATGCGCAACGGAAGGGCGGGCGGCGAAATCTCGGTTTCGCTTCCTTACGTCGCATCGTCGTCAGCCGAGAAGACGCCATGAAGGGTGCAGGCCCCGCCATCGGAAAGATTCGCACCATTATTGTGGACGATGAGCCCTTGGCTCGCAGCAATCTCACGGCCCTTCTTCGCCCCCATCCGGAGATCGAGATTGTCGCCGAGTGCGATTCCGGGCGGGAAGCGCTGTCGGTAATTCGCGCACGGAAACCCGACCTGGTCTATCTGGACGTGCAGATGCCCGTGTGCGATGGCTTCGATGTGATCGAGATGCAGGGAAGCGATGCTGTCAATAGAACAGGTACTTGCGCCAACGGTCGTCGCCGCGGCCCAGCATGCGCATGATCTGGCGGCTGGTGTGCAGCGAGAACGCGCGCGGCTCGCGGAGCAGAACCATGTCCTCGATCTCGCTCAGCAGCCGGTTGCCCTTGCGCCGGTTGCAGGCATGGCAGCATGCCACCAGGTTCTCCCACGTGGAGTTGCCGCCACGCGAGCGCGGCACCACATGGTCCAGGGTCAGATCGCCCGGCGCCATCGCCACACCACAGTATTGGCAGGTGTTGCGGTCGCGCAGGAGGATGTTCTTGCGCGACAGCGCCCGGGTCTGGTGCGGGATGCGCCGGTACTCGAGAAGACGAATGACGGAAGGCATGGGAACGCGGCTGCGCTGGGCATGGAGCGTGAGGCCATGCTCCTCCTCCGTGCGCGCGATGCCCTTGAGCACAAGCACCAGGGCCCGCCGTGCCCCGCAGATATTGATGGGCTCATACGACGCGTTCAGCACCAGTACCGGCATCTGCAGGATGTGGGTAGGGTGGGCGCCGACTGCGTCGCTCCCCAGCGCCACCACCCGGGCGGCGGATTTCTGCTTACGTGCGTGAATCATAGCTTTTCCCAGCGACATCTCTTGTCCTCTCGTCAAAAAGATGGTTGGCGATACGGCATGAACGAACGAAAGCTGCTGGTAGACGGTTGGTTCTCGATGGCGTTGCCGGATACAGATGACGTTGACCCGCGAACCGGCGGCCGCATCGATTCGGCAACTGCGGAGTGGGCGGCAGCCGCCGGGCCGAACGCACGGCGGGCGCGGGCGAGCGTGGCCACCCGGACCGAGGCAGCTCCGGCCCGAAGGAGCGCCTGGGCTGCGGCGCGCGCGGTGGCCCCGGTGGTCAGGATGTCGTCGACGATGAGCACGTGACGCATGGTGACGGCGGAAGGATCGGAGACTGAGAAGGCGCCGCGAACGTTCAGGCGTCGCTGGCGCGGGGTCAGGCCGGCCTGGCTCTCCGTGGCGCGCAGCCGCATGAGCGTACTGGCGGCCAGGGTCAACCGCCACTGGGGCTGGGTCTTGCGCAGGGAGGCAATGGCCTCCGCGGCAAGCAGTCGGGCCTGGTTGAAGCCCCGCTGCGCGTACTTGGAGCGGTGCAGCGGTACAGGAACAACAAAGAGCTCGGCGGGGGCCTCGCCAGCAAGCTGCGCGATGGCCTCGCCCAACATGCGGCCGAGGGTGCCCCCGGCCGGGTAGATGCGGCCGTACTTGAGCGCGTGGATGGCGTCGCGCATCCGGCCCTGATATAGACCGTATGCAACTGCGCGGACAAAGGGCGGCGGAGCCAGCCGGCAGGCGCGGCAGAGAGTGGTTACGGGGGAGTCGAGAGCATCCCCACAGCGGGAGCACGCCGGGCCGCTCAGCACGGGGATTTCGGTCCAGCAGCTTTCACAGATGGGCGCGAAAGAGAGCAGCGGCAACGAGGAGCCGCAGAGAGCACAAGAGGCGGGAAGGAGGGCGCAAGTGAGGCAGTCCAGAGGACTTCGAAGCACGCGAACCACGGCGCGCCAGCGGGACATCTCCGATGGCGGAACGTCAATCGTCATGGAACCGGAGTCCCTGCGGAAGACGCACCTCGATTCGGGGCCGCAGGTGCCAAACGCGCTGCCCTGCACACAGTATATATCCGGGCGGCAGGGAACAATCTACCAGGCCTGATTACCAAAAAGAGCCGCGGGCCGGCGATTGCTGCCGGCCCGCGCGCTGGGATGGTTGGCCACTACGAGGACGACTTGTTTTCATGTGAAGCATCGCGCTCGGCCGCTTTCTCGGCTTCACGGGCTGCGTCTTTGGTTTCTCCCCAGGCCCTCCGGGCTCCCCCTTTGAGTTCCTTAAGGCCGCCTTCGATCTGCGCTTTGGTGTCGCCGGTCCACTCGCCAACCTGACGTTCCACGCGCCCCGCGATTTCGTCCATCGTGCCCTTGATTCTGTCCTTGTCCATCGCTCCACCTCCGTGGATCTGGTTATTGCACAGCCATGAATGTTTTCCGGTTAATGTGAATGTTATCCCGGTAAAGTTCCGCATATGTCCAATTCCGGGATGTCTTTCAATACCTGCATCGGGCAATTAGACCACCGGCCTGCGGCCAGAGATCAAGCGGATCAGTAAAACGATCAGCGCAAGCACAAGAAGTATGTGAATGAATCCTCCGAGCGTGTAAGAGGTAACTACTCCCAACAGCCAAAGGACTAACAAAACGACGAAGATTGTCCAAAGCATCTTTTACCTCGCTTTCTCCCTGTCCCGACAGCAGAGGCGCAACAGAGGTTATGACGCCCGTGTATCGAGGTGTGGTTGTTCAGCAATAGGAAATAGAAATCAAGTTATTCAGATACAACCGCAAAAGACGATCGGGCATCGCAATAGCGTCGTCAACTTATAGGATGGGCGATAACTATATCAGCGGGCGGACAGCCTGCAACAGCGCGGCGGCATCAGAGCTAGAGTCTTGGCGAAGCGGCAGCGCCGGACCGCAGCAGCGCGGACGGCAAGAAGAAGCTTGTCGCAAGCTGTCCGCTCGAACGAGCATCCCGCGCCCTCAAGGCGCGTATTCTCGCGTCGTGGCGCGGCGACGAAATGGAGGTTAAATGATGATCCTGATTCTCATCCTGATTGTGCTGATTTTGAGCTTCGGTTATGGAGGTTACAGAGTCGGGCCCGGATGGGGCTATTACGGAGGAGGGAGCATCAGCCTCCTTCTGACGATTGTCCTGATCCTTCTTCTCCTTCGAGTAATTTGAGAAGTTTCTACACAAAAATGCGGCGATAACTTGTAAGTTATCGCCGCACTCGCAAGCTTGCTTGGGGAGGGTGGGAAGTTAGAAGACGCCGGCCATGTAGGTTTCAGAGGAGTGGGGCTCTCCGATCTTGATTTTGGCGCCGCACTCAGCGAGGACAACGGGTGAAAGGGTGATGACCGGGCACTGGGCATGCGCCAGCACCTTGTAGACAACGCCGTGGCGCGTGACGGCGGCGAAGGCAGAGGCTCCCTGGGCGCCGAGGACAATGAGGTCGGCCTGCTGGGTGCGGGACTGATAGAGGAGCTCTTCAGTAGGATCGCCGGGAACCACGATGGCCTGAGCTTCAATGGTGCCCTGGTGCTCGAGGGGGACCATAGAGAGCATGTCGGCTTCAATCTGATCGATGGAACGGCCGGCTAGAACTTCGGCCTTTTCCTGAGGCCGGATGACATGCTGCAGGATGAGGCGGGCGTTATGCCTGGCGGCGAGTTCGGCGGCGAAGGCGGCTACGGTGTAGCTGGTTTCGTTGAGGCTGACGGCGGTGAGGATGGAGCGGGTGGCGAAGTTGCGATAGGCGCCATCGACGACCTCAGGACCAACGATGTAGACGGGGATATGCGCGTTGCGCAGAACCGCTTCGGCCACCGAGCCGACGAGGAGTTTGCCGATGGGACCGGGGGAGTGGGTGCCCATCACGATGCGATCGACGGCGCGCTCGCGGGTAAAGGCAAGAATCTGGTCGGCAGGCAGGCCGGGGCGGACGACCACCTCGCAGCGAACGCCGCTGTCGCGGACGCGCCGAGCCAGAGGCTCAAGTTGTGTTTTCTCGGCGCGTGCGGCTGCGGCATAGTCGTAATAACGAATACCGGAAGTCTCGGATGCCGCGACGACCAAGGTGTCGTATGCATGAAAAAGGATGAGGTCGGCGTCGAATTCACGGGCCTGTGCGAGAGCGAAAGAGAACGCCTTTTCGTTGGCGGGAATCTCGGAGGCGAAGAGGATGGTGGAGGGGTTGCTCCAGCCGGATTTAACGGTGGCTGCCATAGGATACCTCCTGATAGCGCGGACAAGTATCGCAGATAGGATGCCGGTTTGCCGTGAGGAGTCGCACATGGGCAGGTGATTCAACTCACCCTCCCCATGAGTACCCGCTTGGAGGCAGCTCCAGTGAGTCCCACGGATTGGACGTGCGGAGGCCCGAAGCGCCAACAGTGATCCTGTCCCGAATTGTGTCCCTATTCCTCAGTTTTGTCCAATCCTGAAGTTGAATAGGTGGCCGGCGCCGGATTGGAGGGACGCGCCGGTACAAGGAGCGATCGTGGATTGAGTGTAGACGAGGCTTGGACCGCGATGAAGTGATCTAAGTCACAGCAAACATTCGTCGAAGCTGGTTTTCTGATAGTGCAATCGAGGCTCGTGCGAGCGGCGCTCGAGTGGAGTCCAGAGTCTGGCGAGTTGAGAAGTCGCTCGCCGGGCCTCCGCAGGTCCCCGGGGTGGGGGTGGTAAACCGATGGGGTTTGTCGGCGGAGAGGCTGGGTTCTTTGGCTCGAAATCGCCAATCGTTCCCCGGGGCAGGGACCTATGCAGTAGTGGTCAGCTGCCGGTTTAGCCCGAAGCACAGGAGGCCCCATGCAGCCGATGCATCAGATTCCCGCCCGTGGCGGGTTGAACTACGACGAAACGCCGTTCCTAGCCATCTGGGAGGTCACACAGTCGTGTGACCTGGCCTGCAAACATTGCCGCGCAGCAGCACAGCCGATCGCGCACCCCGACGAACTGACCAACGCCGAGGGCAAGGCGCTGATCGATCAGATCGCCGGAATGCACATTCCGATCTTCGTGTTTACGGGCGGCGACCCCCTGAAACGGAAGGACTTGTTCGAACTGATCCGCTACGCGGCGGACAGGGGCGTGCACGTAGCGGTCACGCCCAGCGCCACGCCGCTGTTGACGCGCGAGGCAATCTTCAAGATGAAGGAGGCCGGCCTGGTGCGGCTGGGGATCTCCCTCGACGGTTCGAAGCCGGAGATTCACGACATCTTTCGCGGGTTGCCGGGGGCGTGGGCGCGGACGATCCAGGCGATCGAATGGGCGGGTCAGGCGGGGATTCCGATTCAGGTGCACACGACCATCAGCCGGCACAACGCGCACGACCTGGACAACCTGTGCGACCTGTTCGAGAAGCTCGCTATCGTGATGTGGAACGTGTTCTTCCTGGTTCCCGTGGGACGCGGACAGCTTGCCGATTTGCTCTCAGGCGAGGAGTTTGAACAAGTCTTCGGAAAGATCTACGAACTCTCGCAGCGGGTGAGTTTCCAGATCAAGACGACCGAGGCGATGCACTACCGGCGGTACCTGTTGCAGCACAACCTGGAAGAGCGGCGGACGGCGCATGGGCACGGTAGCCGCCCGCATGGGGCGGCCTACGAGGCCGGGACTCCGGTGGCCGGCGCACAGGAACGCAACATGGGCTGGGCCACGCGGCGGGTGAACGACGGCAAGGGATTCATGTTCATCTCGCACGTGGGTAATGTGTATCCGAGTGGGTTCTTGCCGATTCATGCGGGGAACGTGCGCGAGAAGCCCCTGGCGGAGATCTATCGGGATGCGCCAATCTTCAAGGCGCTGAGGGATACAAGCAAGCTTGAAGGCAAGTGCGGAGCCTGCGAGTTCAAGGAGATCTGCGGGGGGTCCCGGGCGAGGGCGTACGCGCTGACAGGCGATCCGCTCGCCCAGGAGCCTTGCTGCATCTACAAGCCGCGGAACTGGGACGCACAACTGGAGGCCCAAGCCGATGCCTACAGGCACGCACAAGAAAAACCTGGGACGCTCGTGATGCTTTAGACGAATGCCCATTTTTGCGCCTGAGTTCCCGGCATTCCGATCGTTGCAGCCTTTGCGCTGGAATCGGTTTTGCAACGCATTTCAACCCGACGTCCATTAGCTGAATAACGTGACAACCTCCTCTGACTCAGGCGGCCATCGGTACTTGCAAGAGTTGTCGAGTTAAGAAGCTCGAACGCGATTCGGATGGCGGGCCCTTATACCTTCCGCCCAGGTAATCTTCCTTGTGCGCTGCAGTGAAGGACCTATGACGGCGACTCAAGGCTGTTTGTCAGTTCCTCCCACTCTGCCGTCAGCGCTTCGAGGGTCGCACGCAACCCCTCTGCAAGCGCTGTCAGGCGTTGCGTCTCTTCGGCTGAGACGTAAACACCCAACCTCTCCTCGGTGTGCGCGAGCAAGGCTTCGACGCGCGGGACCTCCTGCTCGAGAAATGCACAGCGGTCTTCCATCTGCTTTTGCCTGATGGGATTCATACGGCGCTGGCGGTCCCTGGACACCGTGCCGTTTTCTGCGGCTGCGCTGCCGCCGGAGAGTTGCACTGACTCCTCGATAAGCAGCTCACTTGCATCACTCAGCGCAAGTACTTCGGCAGACGCGGCTGGAGGTTCTGGGGTAGCTGCCGCCGCTGCGGCCAGGGCCTCTTTGCGGCGCATGTAGTCCTCGTAGTTGCCTTCGTGCATGGTGACCACGCCGCTTTCGACTTCGAGTACGCGGGTGGCGAGGCCGTCGATGAAGTAGCGGTCATGCGAGACGAAGATGACGGTGCCCGAAAAAGCCGCGAGCGCTTCAAGGAGCACGTCCTTGGCGCGCATGTCGAGGTGGTTGGTGGGCTCGTCGAGGAGCAGGAAGTTAGAAGGCGAAACGAGAATGCGGGCCAGCGCATAGCGGTTGCGCTCGCCTCCGGAGAGCACGCCGAGGCGCTTGAAGACGTCGTCGCCGGAGAAGAGGAAGCATCCGAGCAGCGAGCGAAGCTCGGATTCCGGAACTTTGCGCGCGGCGCTGCCGATATCGTCGAGCATCCGGGCTTCGGGATCGAGAACCTTGTACTGGTCCTGGGCGAAGTATTCGCTGACAACGTTGTGACCGAGCTTGACCGTGCCGGCGCTGGGCGCTTCCGCCCCGGTAAGCAGCTTGATCATCGCGGATTTGCCGGCGCCGTTGACGCCGACGAGCGCAACGCGGTCACCGCGGTCGATGGTGAAGCGTGCCCCCCCGAAAACCTGCTTGGAACCGTAGCTCTTGCTGAGGTCCGCGACTTCAACGACTGTACGGCCCGAGGGCGGCGGCTGCGGAAATTTGAAATGGATGACCGGCTCCTCTTCCGGAACTTCGATGCGCTCGATCTTTTCGAGCTCCTTGATGCGGCTCTGCACCTGCTTGGCCTTGGTGGCCTGATAACGGAAGCGGCTGATGAAGGCCTCAAGATGCTCTATCTGATCCTTCTGGTTACGGTAGGCGGCTTGTAACTGTGCGCGGCGCTCCTCTTTCTGTTTGAGGTACTTCGTGTAGTTACCCTGGTAGATGGTGAGACGCTTGTTCCAAATCTCAACGGTGCGGTCGATGGTGACGTCGAGGAAATAGCGATCGTGCGAGATGAGGATGTAACCGAAGGGATAGCTCTTGAGATAGCCCTCGAGCCAGTTGCGGGTCTCGAGGTCGAGATGGTTGGTGGGCTCGTCGAGGAGGAGGAGATTGGGACGCGCGAGGAGCAGCTTGGCGAGGGCGATGCGCATCTGCCAGCCACCACTGAATTCATCGGTAAGGCGCGACCAGTCTTCCTTGCTGAAACCGAGGCCTGTGAGCACTGAGCCCACCTGCGCGTCGAGGGCATAGCCGTCGAGGGTATGAAAGCGCTCCTGCAGGAGCGAGAAACGCTCTGCGACGGCTTCATATTCTTCGCTGGTGTGGTCGAGTTCGGCGAGCTGGCCCGCGAGGTGCTCCATCTCGCGCTCCATGTCGCGGAGTTCGTCGAAGACCGTGAGGCACTCCTCGAAAACCGTGCGGCCCGTGAGGCGGAGGCCCTCCTGGGGCAGATAGCCAATGCTCATGCCGCGTGTGAGCTGGAGAGAGCCGTAATCGAGGGATTCGAGACCGGCCAGCACCTTCATCAAGGTGGATTTGCCCGTGCCATTGGCGCCGACGAGTGCAGTTTTTTCATCGGCACGGATGAGCCAGTTGGCTTCAAGAAACAGGGTTCGCGGGCCGAACCGTTTGCCTGCATTCTGCAACGAAATCATCTTTCCTATTTTCTCAGAAGGGGGGTGTGGGTTTAATATGGCTTTGCGCGACCTACACCCCACGTTTTAGGGACCGGAAGCTGGGGAGCTGGTGGTTCCGGTCTTTGCTCACGATCCCTGCACGCGCAAGTCCAACCGACATCTGAAGATGATTACTGTCAAAGAGCTTACCCGCAAATACGCTCATACCACTGCAGTCAATCAAGTCTCCTTCTCCGTAGCCAAGGGCCAGATAGTAGGTTTTCTGGGGCCGAATGGCGCGGGAAAGACCACAACGATGCGCATGTTAACGTGCTTTCTGCCTCCGACGTCGGGAACGGCAACTGTGGCGGGATTCGACGTGCTGGACCAGTCACTGGAAGTGAGGAAGCGCATCGGCTATCTACCGGAGACGCCGCCAATCTATCCGGAGATGGAGACGGGCGAGTACCTGCGCTTCGTAGGCCGTCTGAAGGGTCTGCGCGGCGCCGAACTTGAGAAGCGTGTTGATTATGTTGCCGGCCGGTGCGCCGTGGGCGACGTGATCAAGAAGCTGCTGGGCAAGTTGTCGAAGGGCTATCGCCAGCGCGTGGGGCTGGCGCAGGCGATCATTCACAACCCCGACGTGCTGATTCTCGACGAGCCGACGGCGGGACTCGACCCGAAGCAGATCAACGAGACGCGCGACCTGATCAAGGATCTGGCCGGAGAGCACACAATCATTCTGAGCACACACATTCTGCCCGAGGTTGAACAAACCTGCGAGCAGGTGATCATCATTAACAAGGGCCGCGTGGTGGCAACGGATTCAGTTGCGAACCTGCAGTCGCGGGCGCGCAACGCCGAGACGACGATGATTGAGATAGCGCCGCGACAGGGCACGCTGGATGCGGGCGAGGTGCAGCAGAAGCTGGAACGCGTGACCGGCATCGTGCACATCACGGTGAAGGAGCAGCGCGGCGGCGGATCGTTGTTTGAAGCCGAGAGCCGCAAAGGCGAGCTGGTGCGCGGCGACTTGGCGCGCGCCGTAATCGAGGCCGGCTGGGACCTGAATGAACTGCGCCCCGCGTCAATGAGTCTTGAAGAGATATTTCTCCAGCTCACCGGCGCCGATGCAGCGGCGCAGAACGGCGAAGCGAAGGGTGGCGATGGATCCGGGGCAGCCTCAGCCGCGGCCGCACCAACCGAGGGCGAGCCCCAATCCGTGGAGGAGCCGCACGCATGAGGAATATCTGGATTGTCTGCCGCAAGGAACTGCGCAGCTACTTTGCGTCGCCGGTGGCTTATCTTCTGTTGACGATGTTCGCGCTCATCTTTGGCTTCTTTTTCTGGAACGCGCTCGGGTACTTTGTGGTGACCGGCGCAGAGATGCAGATGAGCGGCCAGAACTTCCCCATGAGCATCAACCAGGAGATCATCCGGCCGCTGCTCTCGAACGTCAGCGTGGTCGGCCTGTTCTTTATTCCGCTCATTACCATGCGGTTGTTCGCGGAGGAAAAGCGAACGGGGACGATCGAGTTGCTGGCCACCTCACCGGTACGGGATATCGAGATCATCCTGGGTAAATGGCTCGCGGCGGTCGGTCTTTACGCCTGCCTGCTCTTCTTCACCGCGATCAACTTCGCGTTTCTGTTCCGGTTCGGTAATCCCGACTGGAAGCCGCTTGCGATCGGGTATCTCGGGTTGCTGTTGCAGGCGGGCGCGATGCTGGCCCTGGGGACCTTTATCTCGACGCTGACGCGCAATCAGATCATTGCCGGCGCGGCAACTTTTGGCGCATGTCTCCTGCTGTGGGTTTTCGGGTGGACGACGGGATATGACTCCTCCACGTGGGCCACGGTGCTCTCGTATCTTTCGATCGTCACACACTTCGACTCATTCGGAAAAGGCGTGATGGAGTCGAAGGACGCAATCTACTATCTCACTTTTATCTTTCTGGGGCTCTTTTTTACCGCGCGCTCTCTGGAATCGATGCGCTGGAGGTCATGAGGCGAGGGAATGGCGAGTCAGTGGTTGAAAGCGCGGCAAACGCGATATACGGCGTACGCGGCCGCTTACATTCTAGTGGTGGTTGTGGCTGTGGTAGTGGCGAACTTTCTCGCCAACCGCTACGACAAGTCGTGGGACTTCACGAAGAACAAGCAGTTTTCGCTGTCCGAGGAATCGGCGAAGCTGGTGAGGAGTGTCAAGGAGCCCATTACCATCACGTACTTCAACGAGAGCACGCACTTCCGCGACGGGAAGGACCTGCTGGCCGAGTACGCGGACCTTTCGCCGCGAGTGCAGATCAAGTACGTAGATCCCGATAAAGACCCGCAACTGGCGCGCGAAGACGGTGTGCAGAGCATGGGCACGGCGGTGGTGCAGGTAGGTGACAAGAAGGAAGCCGCGAGCAGCATGACGGAGACCGGGATCACCGGCGCTCTCATTCGCGACATCAAGACCAGCACCCGAACCGTGTGCTTTGTAAGCGGCAGCGGCGAGCACCAGATCGACGACACGGGCCGCGATGGAGTCTCGCAGCTCAAGGAGAAGCTGGGCCAGGAGAGCTACGAGACCCAGACCATCGACCTGCTGACCAAGGACGAGGTCCCCTCCGACTGTACGGCGCTGGTTGTCGCGGGGCCGACGCATGATTATCAGCAGACCGAGGTCGCCGCAATTCAGAAGTACGTGGAGAACGGTGGCCGCGCCATGTTCATGCTCGATCCCCCGCTGCAACTCGGCACGGATGACATTGCGTCCAACGGCGCCTTAACCGGCATGTTGTCTGGCTGGGGCGTCGATCTCGACAAGAATCTGATTCTCGACCTGAACCCTGTTGGTCAGCTTATGGGCCTTGGGGCGCAGGTGGCTCTCGTTACCAGTTACGGAACGCAGCCCATCGTAACTGATATGAAGGGCACGGCGACGGGCTTCCCGCTGGCGCGGTCGATGCAGATTCACGATACCGGTAAGACAACGGTGCAGCAACTCTTCGAGTCCGGGGACTCAAGCCTGGCGACGACGGACCTGAGTTCCGGCGAGATCAATGTAAACGACCCGAAAAACAAGAAGGGTCCGATGATCCTTGCCGCAGCGGGTACCTACGAGACCGGCAAGACGGGTTCGCAGGGCCGCTTCGTCGTGGTCGGGGATTCCACGTGGGCGTCGAACGGGTTCATTAATTTCAACGGCAATGCAGATCTGGCGCTGAACTCGATAGACTGGCTTTCCTCAGATGAGGATCTGATCTCGATTCGCCCGAAGCCGCCGGCCGATCAGCGCATCACGATGACGCGGGCCCAGTTGAGCTGGGTGCGGCTCATCAGCCAGTTCGGCTTGCCGCTGATCGTGATCCTCTTCGGTGGGGTTGTCTGGTGGAAGAGACGGTAAACCGACCTTAGGATCTCTGGAAAGCTGCCGGTCTGGCCGCTGTTGGGCTGCCGCGGCTTCGCTCGATACCATTCAATCGGGAAGTATGAAATCGGGTGTACGCTCTGCCCTCTTGGAGTAGCAAAAGCGCAATGAGATTCCGCGGCCTGGCAATTGCATGCGTGGTTTTGCTGGCGCTCTCGGGCGTTCTCTACTGGTCCGGCCATCACAAAAAGTCCACGCCCTCATCGACGCCGAACAACTCGCCCGTGGTTCTAAAGATCAATCCGGCTTCGGTCACGGGGATCACGATCGCAGATAAGGGCGTAGCGCCGGTGACCCTGAGAAAGTCGGGCGCTGGCGTGTGGCAGATCACGGCGCCCAGGCAGCTTCCTGCCGACCAGCAAACTGTGAAGGATGTGGTCTCGAACCTTTCACCGCTCAATGGAGAGCGTGTGATCGAGAACAACGGTGCGGACCTAGTCGAGTTTGGACTTGCTCGCCCGTCGGTTGAACTGGATGTGACGGAGAAGGATCACGCGGCGCAGAAGCTGCTGTTCGGCGACAATACGCCGACCGGCGACTCGGCCTATGCCATGGTGGCTGGCGATCCGCGCGTCTTTACCGTCTACGCCTTCAACAAAACCGATCTGAACAAAACGCTGGATGAGTTGCGCGACACACGTCTGATTACGGCAGACCCCGAAAAGATGAGCCGCATCGACGTGAAGAAGGGCGGACAGACTATCGTGTTCGGGCGCAACAGCAGCGGGAACTGGGAGATTCAGCAGCCCGGCCCCTATCGCGCGGATTCGATGGCCGTGGACGGTGTGGCCGACGCGCTCTCCGGCGTGCGCATGAATCTCACCGGTGCCGGTAGCAAGGAGGCCGATTCGAACTTTGCGCAGGGCGCTCCCTATGCATCGATCCAGGTAACCGCGCCCGTGGGCACGCAAACGATTGAAGTGCGTAAGAACAAGAATAATTACTACGCGAAGTCCACCGTGGCCGGCAGCGACGCGTACCTCATCGACTCCTCGATCGCCGATTCGCTGAACAAACCACTCGACGACTTCCGCAACAAGACGGTCTTTGATTTCAGCTACAACGAGCCCAGTGAAGTGGACCTCACGCTCACCAACGGCAAGAACGACGCTTCACAATCCTGGTACCTGAAGCGTAGCGGCGATGAGTGGTGGCTCGACGGGAAAAAGATGGACGCAGACAGTGTGGAAGATGTCATCTCGGCACTGCGCGATCTGACGGCGACCAGGTTCGCAACCACGGGTTTCACGAAGCCCACCATCGAAACGACAGTCATTTCGAACAACGGCAGCCTGGTTGAGAAGGTGTCGATCGCAAAGTCTGGCCAGACCTACCTGGCCAAACGTGCCAACGAGCCAACGCTCTACGTGCTCGATGGAGGAGCCATTGAGGGCCTGCGCAGCGCGGCTGAGAAGGTTCGCCCAGCAGGGAAGCCGCACAATTAAATCGTACGGCGCGTTCTTCCAAAACGAGCGTGAAGAAGCACCGCGCAATTCCAAAGTAGCCCGTGTGAAGTTGTAAGGGCTCTTCACGACGCGGCCGCCAACTCCTCGGCCGGGGCCACCCGGTGAGTCCCTTTGCGGGGGCCGCGCTTGCGAGCGCTCATCAATTTGACGCGTTCCAGCAGCTCGACCGAAGAGCAGTTCTTTTTGGTGAGCAAAGCATCGGCGGTGTGAATCTCGCTACCCATGGCCTGCGGCTCGCCGAGCAGGATCATCGGAACATGGCCGGCGATCTGTTTGAGACGTTTGACGAGTTGCCCGCCATTCATTTGCGGCAAGGTTGAATCTGCCAGTACCAGGTCTACCTGCGTCCCACTGAAAATGGTGACCGCTTCCTGAGCTGTGGCGGCAGAAAATACGCGATAGCCGTGAGTCGTCAGCATGAAGCTGAGGACGGAGAGTTCCTGTTCATTATGGTCTACACAAAGAATTACTTTCTTGGGACGCATGGTATGGTGAGTACTCCTTTTCCACTGATGTCTTGAGGAACGCTTTACCAGCAACAGCCATTCTTTCTACATTCTGACCGGAGGGCTGATTGCCATTAGGGGTCCGGTTGTTACAGGCAAAGCCGCGGTATCCCAAACAATTCGCGGCAGTCGGCCTGTCTTACGCGGATACCGTGTGCACGCGCTGCATGCACAGACAAATGGAAGCAGCTTTCCATCCGCGGTAGACCGACTGTCGCTTACGGTGAATTGCGCAATTGAATGCAGCAGGTGACCGGCTGCAAAGCCGAATCAGATTCCTTCAATGCTCTCCGAGAGTACGAAGGACGGAAGCTCGTGAAAAGAGGGAATGAGAGGCGAAACGGGTCTGTAAATACGATTGAAACAAACGGGAAATCCTTAGCCTACACACATTCCGCCACTTGCAATGATGAATTCCTGTTGAAACTGTGTGCATCAAGCAAGGAAAAGCCGCCCTATTGCAACAGGAACTGTGCTGCCGGCGACACGCACATCGGCGACCTTCGCCGACTCCTTTTTTGCGGAAAGATATAGGTCGCTCGGCCGGCTGATCTCGACGCCCTGGCGGACGTGGATGCGGGCGCCTGGGGGGATGGCGCCACGGGCGACAAGATAGCTGATGGCACAGCCTGCCGCCGACCCTGTGGCCGGGTCCTCGCCGCCGTAGAACTGCATCCTTGCCCGCCACCCCTGCGGAGAATCCTGGTGTTGACCGAGAAGAGGCGCGAGGACGTAGAACCATCTGGCGCCCCGATCGCGCAGCCACGGCGTGGCTTCGAGCTGGTTCACGCGCAGGCGGCCGAGCGCTTCAACCGAGCGCAGCACGACGATGGCGAAGGCTGTGCCCGTGGAGACGATCTGCGGCGGGAGAACCGGATCGAGATCGTCCACGTCGAGGCCCGCGAGCCGCGCCACTTCGGCGGCATCGAGTTCGGCACCAAAGTCGGGATCGCGCTGGATCATCTCGCCGAAGAGGCCGTCGGGGCCGAAGCGTACGGGGACTGTCCCTGAGTTGAGCGCGAGCCTCACCGTGTTGTCCTCGACGGCCTCCGCGGCGTGGAGTTTGAGCACGCCGGCCGTGCCCAGCGTGGGGTGGCCGGCGAAGTTCAGTTCTTCCTGCGGCGTGAAGATGCGCATGCGGACGCCCTCCACACGTTCGATGTCTGGGGCGCGCCTCTCCACGAATGTGGTTTCGGAGAGATTGAACTCCTTGGCGATCGCCTGCATCTGTTCTCTCGTCAGCGCGCAGTTGTTCATGACGACGGCGAGGGGATTGCCTGCCAGAGGCGTGTCAGTAAAGACGTCGACGATGAAGTACTCCAGTTCGGCCACCGCTTGACTTCCCTCCAGGCAGACTCTAGTCTACGGCAAAGATCGTCGGTTCGTGGCTGGCAGTCAGCAGGCACCGGTGGCGAAGTGGCTAACGCGCAGGTCTGCAAAACCTGTATACGCGGGTTCGACCCCCGCCCGGTGCTCCAGCTTTTGCCTCTTGGGAAGGATCGACGGACTGCAGCGCCCTGCCAGCTTGCGGATCGGCTGTGCTTACGCCGTCACCAGAGAGCCAACCTTTTCGCCCAACACTACTCTGCGGATATTTCCCGGCCGGTTCATGTTGAAGATGATCATGGGGAGGTTGTTGTCTTTGCAAAGGCTGACGGCGGTCAGATCCATCACCTTCAAACCCTGCTTGAGGATTTCCATATAGGTGATCTCTTCATACTTCACGGCATCTTTCACCAGCACGGGGTCGGCGTTATAGATGCCTTCGACCTTGGTGGCCTTGAGCAGGACGTCAGCCTTGATCTCCATGGCGCGGAGGCTGGCCGCCGTATCGGTCGAGAAGAAGGGGTTGCCGGTACCGGCGGCGAAGATGACTACGCGGCCTTTCTCGAGGTGGCGGGTGGCGCGGCGGCGGATGTAAGGCTCAGCGATCTGGTTCATGAAGACGGCGGTCATGACCCGGCACTGGATGCCCAGCTTCTCGATGGCGTCCTGCAGGGCGATGGCGTTGATGACCGTGGAGAGCATGCCCATGTTGTCGGCGCTTACGCGGTCCATCTCTTTGGCCTGCTCGGCGACGCCGCGGAAGAAGTTGCCGCCGCCGACGACGACGGCGATTTCGACGCCGAGGGCGTGCACTTCGGCGATCTCGGTGGTAATCTCCACGACTTTGTCGGCATCAAGGCCAAATCCGCGCGGCCCCGCCAGGGCCTCGCCCGAGAGCTTGAGTACGATCCGCTTGTACATGCTTTACCGAGTATCGCATAGGCGCCACAAATTGGCCTCCGCGATTCGAGTTAAACGAAAGCCCAGGCGCGGGGGCCTGGGCTTGAGGCTGGAACCGGTATGAAGGCGCGGCTACTCAGCGGCGGCCTCGGCAGCCTTAGTCTGGGAGACGGTCCAATCCGGTGCGCCGACCTTGAAGCGGGCGAAACGCCGGACGGTGATGTTCTCGCCGAGCTTGGCAACCTTCTGCGCGATGAGCTCCTTGATGCTCACGGCCTGGTCCTTGATGAAGGGCTGCTCGAGAAGGCAGACCTCCTCGTAGAACTTGCTCATCTTGCCCTCGACGATGCGCTCGACGACGGCGGGGGGCTTGCCGGTGGCGGCGGCCTGGGCGCGATAGATCTCTTTCTCGCGCTCGAGGTCTTCGGCCGTCACGTCCTCGGGCTTGACGTAGCGCGGGTCGCTGGCGGCGATGTGCATGGCGACGTCCTTGAGCAGGTCCTGGAAGTCGGTTGTCCGGGCGACGAAGTCGCTCTCGCAGTTGAGCTCGAGGAGGACGCCGATCTTGCCTCCGGCGTGGATATAGGTGCCGATCAGGCCCTCGTTGGTGGTACGGGAGGCTTTCTTCTGGGCGGAGGCCATGCCGCGCTTGCGCAGGACCACGAAGGCGTCCTCGATGTCGCCCTTGGCTTCCTGGAGGGCCTTGAGGCAGTCGCCCATGGGGGCTCCGGATTTTTCACGGAGCTCCTTCACTAATTTGGCGTCAATCTTGTCGCTCACTGTCGTCATCTCTTTTCCTATTTTCGCTGATTCCGATTTTCCGTTGCGAATTCAATGAACCGAATAAGGGAGGAATCAATCTCCCCTGGATACGAACTCCAGTTCATCATCCTCATTGGGCCTACTCACAAACACCGAACCGTGAACCCTCGGCTCCAAAATCATCACCCCGCCACCGAACTCCTTGACATACCAACTCGTCTTTGGATCGCAGACTGATGGATCCGCAACAAAATCAATCTCGCCGGCGAGCTCGGCATAAAGGACCTTGTCCCGTTTCCTGATTTCCTCACCGGATTGATAGTGGAGCGGCATCCTTGCTCCGGCACAAAAAGAGCGTGGCGCGCCCTGGGACGGCCACGCTCTTTACATGATACGCACGCGATGCGCGCAGAAAGATGAATGGAGGCGGGATAATTCGGAAGACGTCCCTCAGGGGCTGAAGCCCGCATTCCTCCCTTTTCGCTTGCGGCACGGCTAAAGCCGTGCCCTTCCAAAACGGATCCAAATCGACCTGCTTCGAGATTAATGGCTGTCGCCGACGGCTTCAACTTCTTCAATAAGGGCAGCCACGGCCGCGGGGGCCTTGCGGATGCCGCCGCCGAGCGCCGCTTCGAGATCGAGGTCGTCGAGCGAGGAGGTTTCAACCGGCGTATCCCCGGCAACCGGCTCGGGGGTTTCTTCGACGAAGGCCTTGTCGCCGACCAGGTTGACGCCTTCGGCGGCGGAGTCGGCGATTTTGGAGGTGAAGAGACGAATGGCGCGGAGGGCGTCGTCGTTACCCGGTATGACGTAGTCGACCACGGTGGGATCGCAGTTGGTATCGACGACGGCGACGACGGGAATGCCGAGCTTGCGCGCTTCCTTAACGGCAATGGCTTCGTTGTTCGAGTCAACCACGAAGAGGGCGTCGGGCAGGCGCTTCATGGTCTTGATGCCGGCCAGGTTGGCCTGGAGGTGCTTGCGCTCGCGCTCGAGGCGGATGACCTCCTTCTTGGTCAGCAGGTCATAGCGGCCATCGACGGCCATCTCATCGAGTTCCTGAAGGCGCTTCACCGACTTCTGCACCGTGACCCAGTTGGTGAGCAGTCCGCCCAGCCAGCGCTGGTTGATATACGGCATGCTGGCGCGGTTCGCCTCTTCGGCGACGGCGTCCTGTGCCTGGCGCTTGGTGCCGACAAACAGAATGACCTTGCCCTGGGCGCACAGATCGGTGACGAACTTGGACGCATCCTTGAAGAGCTTGAGGGTCTTCTGCAGGTCGATGATGTAAATGCCGTTGCGCTCGCCGAAGATGTACTCCTTCATCTTGGGGTTCCAGCGCTTGGTCTGATGCCCGAAGTGGACTCCCGCTTCGAGCAGCTCCTTCATGGTGATAGTGGCCAATGGCCCTCCTTCGTGGATTGCATCCGGGCTGACCTTCGCCTTGCCCGGATTGAACCCGCTACTGCGGGAATTTGAAACGAGTGATCAGTTGTCAGTGATCAGTTGTCAGAAAACCGAACGACCGGAACTGACAACTGAAAACTGATCCCTGACCACTTGCAAGCGCCTAGCGCTTGCTGAACTGGAACCGCTTGCGAGCGCCCTTCTGTCCGTACTTCTTGCGCTCCTTGACCCGTGCGTCGCGCGTGAGCAGGCCCTCGGCCTTGAGCGTCTTGCGCAGCTCGGGGTTGAACTCGATGAGGGCGCGCGCCGTGCCCATCTTGACGGCGTCAGCCTGCGCGGCCACGCCGCCGCCCGAGACCGTGGTCACGACATCGAAGGTCGAGGCCATCTCGGCGACCACGAGCGAGCGCTTGGCCGAAACCCGCTGCTGCTCGGTGACGAAGTGCTCGTCGAACTGCTTGCCGTTGACCTTCCACTCGCCGGTGCCGGGACGCAGGAAGACGCGGGCGATCGCCGACTTGCGCCGCCCCGTCCCGTAGTACTGAACCAGATCCGCCATTACTTCTCCTAGCTATCAGCTTTCAGCCATCAGCCTTCAGCTGCTTCGCATCCAGTTTGAACATTCCGCTCGATGATGGCTGCCAGTTCTCAGGCAAAAGTGCTGAGAGCCGTTAGCTGTGTTTACAACGCCACCGGCTGCTGGGCCTGGTGGGGGTGCCTGTCGCCGCGGTAGACCTTGAGCTTGGAGCCCATGGAGCGTCCCAGCTTGGTCTTAGGCAGCATTCCCTTGATCGCCTCTTCGAGGACCTTCTCAGGCCGGCGGTTGATCAGCCGCGTGAACGACTCCTCGCGCAGGCCGCCGGGAAACCCCGTGTAGCGGCGATACTGCTTCTTGTCGGCCTTGAGGCCGGTGAGGCGGACCTTCTCGGCGTTGATAACGATGACGTGGTCGCCGGTATCGAGGTACGGCACGTACCGGGGATTCAACTTGCCGCTGAGGATATTCGCGGCCCTGGTGGCGAGGCGGCCGAGGGTCTGGCCGCTCGCGTCCACCACATACCATTTGCGGTCAATCTCCTTGCCGCTCGGAACAAAGGTGCCCATCTCTCTCCTGCCTTCAAAGCCCGGGCCGGCTCCGCTGCAGACCACTGCCGGACCCGGTCCGAAATCCCAAATCGCGATTCGCAATGCGCATCCCAAAAGCCCCTGCGCAATACGGTGAGGCCTGCGCAAAACGCGCATGGGCCCCGAATCTACCCACTGCCAAACAGATCTGTTCGGGTGAGAAGTGCGGGGGTTGGCCCCGTGCTGGGGCATTGACCCGGCCGGACTTCGCTCGACTGCCCAGCGAAGGCTTGAACCGGGTGACGGAGCCTCAGACTACAGTCTCCGCCAGGTCTTGGCGCTTACCGGTCACTCCAACGCAACAGCTCGGGGAAATGCCGGCGCACAGACCCCAGGCGCAACACCGCGCAAGGTTCTCAGAATAACCGAATCGGGATGACGAGTCAATGGAAGCTTCGGGGCAGATGTGGGCCGGCGGGCGCGGCGGAGGCAGCGTGGCGGCGGGCGGCGCGCAGGCGGAAGTACCCCAGAAACGCGCGAAATGGCGGCCAAAATCACGAAAATACCCCGATTTTTGGTGAACAGAATGTTAATTCGGTAACTACTTGGTTACCGAATTATTTTGGTGCTGTCTTTTATTTTCAGCAATTTGCGAAATTCGATTGCACCAAAAACAGTTCAACTGTGAGAACCCTCCCCTCCCCCCCCGGGGGGAGGATGGATTTTCGTCCCGCACTTGCTCATTTCGACGAGACGACGGGTAGAGATTCTGCCGGCTCATGGTCCTATTGTGCGCCGCAGAGGGGTTATTTTCGGCAAAGCGGTCTCCCGGTACGGCTGCGGGCGGCATTGGACGGCAGCGAGGTTGGGGGGATGCGGGGTCGGCCCGGGGGAAGGCGGAGCTGGATGCGGATGGGGCGGTGACCTCTGCGTTGGCGGTGACAGGAGCAGAACCGCAGCCCGCTCATCGCGATAAGACCGCGATGAACGGGGCACAGCTGGCGATACCGGGATGGGTGGGGCCCCCGCGGTGGCGGTGACAGGACCAGAACCGCAGCCCGCTCATCGCGATAAGACCGCGATGAACGGGGCACAGCCGGCGGTACCCGGATGGGTGGGGCTCCCGCGGTGGCGGTGACAGGAGCAGAGCCGCAGCCCGCTCATCGCGACAAGACCGCGATGAACGGGACACAGCTGGCGATACCGGGATGAGTGGGGCTCCTGCCGCCACCGCCCTGGTGGTGTCAACAGGCCCTAAGGCAGCCGTCAGCCGGCGCGGAGGAGCTGGCGCTGCAGTTCTTCGAGGGTCTGGCCCTTGGTTTCCGGGTAGATGAAGAGGACGACGAGGAACTGGACGACGGTCATGGCGGCGAAGAAGACGAAGGGGGTGGCTTCGCTCATGGAGTGGACGACGACGGGGAAGGTGAGGGCGATGGCGGCGTTCATGATCCAGTGGCTGGCGCTGCCGATGCCCTGGCCCTTGGAGCGGACGTGGGTGGGGAAGACTTCGCCGATGTAGACCCAGATGACGGCGCCCTGGGAGAGGGAGAAGAAGGCGATGTAGACGACGAGGAACCAGAGCAGAGAGCCCTGGTGGCTGTGGGAGTGGAAGATCCAGGCGACGCCGGCGAGGCAGGCGGCGCAGCCGACGGCGCCGATGAGGAGGAGGGATTTGCGGCCGGCTTTGTCGATGAAGGCCATGCCGACGAGGGTGAAGAGGAAGTTGGCGGCGCCGATGGCCATGGCCTGCTGGTAGCTGGACATCTGGCTGAAGCCGGCGAAGGCGAAGATGGTGTTGAGGTAATAGAGGATGGCGTTGATGCCGGCGAGCTGGTTGAAGAAGCCGATGGTGATGGCGAGGAAGAGGGGGTAGCGGTACTTCCAGCGGAAGACGGGCTCGTGGGCGGAGGCGTGCTCCTGGGCGAGGGCGGCGCGGATCTCGGCGAGCTCGGCTTCGGGGTTGGGCTCGCCCATGAGCCGGAGGACGGCGAGGGCGTCGTCGATGCGGTCGCGGGAGGCGGACCAGCGGGGACTGCGGGGGATGCCGAAGAGCATGACGAGGAAGGCGAGGGCGGGGAGGGCGGAGACGCCGATCTGCCAGCGCCAGGTGGCGGCGCCGAGGTGGAGGAGGCTGATGGCGTAGTTGGACATGTAGGCCACCATGATGCCGAAGACGATGTTGAGCTGGAAGGTGGCGACGAGGCGGCCGCGCCATTTGGCGGGGGCGAGTTCGGCGATGTAGACGGGGCCGAGGACGGAGGAGGCGCCGATGCCGAGTCCGCCGATGAAGCGGAAGAACATGAAGGCGGACCAGCTCCAGGCAAAGCCGCAGCCGAAGGCGGAGAGGAGATAGAGGATGGCGGTGATGCGGAGGGTTTCGCGGCTGCCGAGCTTCTGGCCGATGACGCCGGCGGAGAGGGCGCCGACGATGGTGCCGAAGAGGCCGATGGCGACGGTGAGGCCCTCGTTCTGGGGGCTGAGGCGGTAGAGCTGGACGAGGGAGCCGATGGCGCCGGCGATGACGACGGTGTCGAAACCGAAGAGGAGTCCGCCGAGGGCGCCGGCGAGGGTGGCCTTGATCAAGGGAGCATTTGGTCTCATGCGGGAGTACTCGAAGGTTCCCCATCATCGTACAGAGCGACCCTCACAGAGGCAACGTTATTCATTTGGGATGAGCGGCGGAGGGCGGATCGCTCCCGGGGTTCGGAGGCGAGACGGTGGGCGCGGGGCGTCAAAGGCGCGGGGCGCCTGTGCTCGTTCCAGGGCAGGCCGTCAGTCCTGAGGCGTGGCGGCGCCGGGAAAGACGGCGAGGACACGGCAGGGCTGCCTGCCGGCGGCGCTCCAGGCCAGGGCGATATCGCTCTCGATGGCAGCGCAGTCGCCGGCGTCGAGGGTTTCACTGAGGCCGGCGGCGTCGAGTTGGAGGGAGCCCTCGAGGACGTAGACGACAGCGTTGGTTTCGCGGAGGCTGTCCACCGAGACCGCGGCGGAGACGGTGGCGCCGCCGGGGGGAAACTCGATGAGCTGCGCGAGGAGGCGGGCGCCGCGTTCAGGGACGTTGAGGGGAAGGATGCGGACGGCATCGGGGCCGCGACCGCGTCCCTCCAGGTGGGCTTTGCGGGTGACGGAGAGGGAGTGGCGGGCGGGCTCGCAGAAGAAGTAGCTCATGCCGACGCCGTAGACGCGGCTGATGGTGGCGAGGGTGGGCAGGGTGGGGATCATGCGGTCGGTTTCGAGCTTGGAGAGCAGGGCGGTGGAGAGGCCGGTTTCGGCGGCGAGGCGGGAGAGGGTGAGGCGCTTGCGGGTGCGGAGGGTGCGGAGCTTGACACCGATGGAATAGGGTTCGAGGGACCATTGGGCGTAGGAGAGCGACTTCGTCATGGGCAACTCCGCGACAGGGTTTTGCGGGCGACGGCACAGGGGGCCCAGAACCATTGTCGGGGTGGTGCGGAGCGGCAAACTGGAAGTTTTCCTGAAAACGCGAGGGCAGAGGGGATAGACGCTACACTTCCGAGAGGCATCCAACCATTGGCGGGCGGCCACCGCCGCCCCATCCAGAGGCAGTTCTTAACTTTCCCGCGGCCGCGCGAGAGTGAACAACAGCTTCCAACAATCATTCCTGAGAGGATTCCAGCATGCACCGTGGTTTCGCAGTGCGTATGACGATGCAGTGCAGTTTTGCAGTGTACTGGCTGTGCGGAGCAGTCTTGTGGGCGGCGCCGACGGGTGCGGCCAAGACCCAACCGGCGGCCGCTCAGGACGTGGTGGTGTTGAGCAACGGCGATACCCTGCACGGCAAGCTGGTGGGGGAGAGCGGCGGCAAGATCTCGTTCCACAGCGAGGTGCTGGGGGACCTGACGATTCCGTGGGGCAAGATCAAGGAGCTGCACGCGGAGGGCACGTATGCGGTGTTCGGCGACAACAACAAGCCGCGGAACGAGCGGCAACTGGGCAAGATTCCGGTGGGAAGCGTGGACGCGACCGGGGAGACTGTGACGGTGCGTGGGCCGGCGGCCGCGGCGGCGCCGATTGCGGTGAAGGAAGCGGGCTATATCGTGGAGGAGACGACGCTGCACAAGGAGCTTGGGAAGCACAGCGGTCCGCTGGCGGGCTGGAGCGGGGCGGCAACGGGCGGGGCGACGCTGGTGACGGCGACGCAGAACCAGTACACGTTTTCGGGCGCGGTGGCGCTGGCGCGGACGATGCCCGAGGTGAGCTGGCTGGATACGCGGAACAAGACGCTGATCGGGTTCAGCGGGTCGTTCGGGAAGATTACGCAGCCGGCGTATACGATGCCGGCCACGGCGACCACGCCGGCGACCCTGGTTCCGTCGACGAGCACCAAGACGGCGATCTACCACGCGGACGCGGAGCGGGACGAGTATTTTTCGCCGCGGTTCTTCGCGCTGGGGCAGACGACGTTCGACCATAACTTCAGCCAGGACCTGGATCTGCAGCAGATTTACGGAGGCGGACTGGGATGGACGGCGCTGAAGACGGCCAAGCAGGAGGCGGACCTGAAGGGGACGGTGCAGTACGAGAAGCAGGAGTTCATCAGCGGGGCGACGGGAACGAACCAGGACCTGGTGGGCTCGACTTTCTCGGGGAACTATGCGCTGCACCTGAAGATGGTGACGTACACGCAGTCGGTGGCCTTCATTCCCGCCTACAACAACGCGCGGGCCTACTCGACGACGGAGACGAACACGTTTGCGTTCCCGGCTTATAAGAACTTCAGCTTTTCGCTGGGGACGCTGGACAGTTATCTGAACGACCCGCCAGTGTCGCTGCCGCCCACGAAGCGGAACTCGTTCCAGTTCACGATGGGGCTGACGTACGCGATCAAGGCGAGGTAGCGGGAAGAGATCGAGGCTGTGGAACGGGTGGGTCCGGAGAGAGCGGGTGGCGCCGGCGACCGCGAAGGCCATAGCGGAGGGCCAGAGGCGGGGACCGTGGGGCGGGAGCTTCCTTTACTGTTTGGTTACTGAGTAACCTTCCTGGATTACTTCAAGAGCGGATTTTGCAACGTCATCTTCTCCCCTTTAACGGGGTAACGGCCGATAATCGGCGTGTTGCCACAGCAGAAGGGGCTCCGCAGTTACAAAACCAGAGCGGATCCTGCCCGAGAGACTTTCTTTCCCTGAATTGGATGGTGAGCGGGGTCACGGCGGCAAGATCCGAGGCGCCGGAGTGCAGATGGATTTGGCCTTGGGTTGAGTCGCTGAGTGCTACTCCGAGGAGCTGCGTTGGAAAGGGTGCGGGAGTCGTTGGCGGCTCTGCCGGGACCGGCGGAGCGGGCGCCGGTGGATTGTCAATCCGGGTTTGTGTTCGGGAACTTCCGGCTGGAGCCGGACGGGACACTGCGTCGTGGGGCGACGACGATCCATCTTCCGCCGCGAGAGCTGGCGGCGCTGCGCTTTCTGCTGACGAGGGCCGGGCAGATCGTGAGCCCGCAGGAGCTGCGAGGGGCGCTCTGGGAAGGGGTGCACGTGAGCGCGGACAGCCTGCCGAGGTGCCTTTCGTCCCTGCGGGCGCGGCTGCAGCCGGACGAGTGCATTCAAACCGTATACAAGCGCGGATACCGGCTGACGGCGCAGGTGCAGCTGTATCGTCCGGCTGCGGCAGATGAGCGGCCGCGGCTGGCGATTGTGCCCTTTGCGGCGGGCTACGGGGTACCGGAGCACCTGGGCGCAGCGGTCGTGGAACAGACAGCCGCGGAGATGTTCAGAACGCGGCAGCCGGCCTTTGCGGTTCTGGCGCAGGACTCGGTATTCACGCTGACGCGGCGGGGATTGTCGGCGCGGGAGATTGGGGCGGCGCTGAAGGCGGACTATGCACTGGCGGGAACGATCCATGCCGTGGCGGGACGGTTCCGGCTGCACGCGGAGATGATCCGCGTGGAAGACGCGGCGCAGGTGTGGGTGGAGGACGTGCTGGTGGCGCGGGACCGGACCGCGGGTCTCGAGACCGAGCTAGCGAGCCGCCTGGGCCTGCGGCTGGGCGCGGGCCTTTCAGTGGAGCAACCGGCGCCGGGCGGGGGGCATGGCGGGGAGATCTCCATTGCGGCCGCTGCCGGCGCGGAAGAGGAGACTCGCCACCGCGAGGCGTACGAGATCTTTCAGCGCGCGCATCACGACTGGCAGACCCTGGAGCGGCACCAGATGCAGGACGCCCTGCAACACCTTCTGCGGGCGACGGAACTGGATCCGGCGCTGACCGGCGCGCGGGTGGATCTGGTGAATCTGTGCGTGGGACAGGCCTTTCACGGCTACATGGCGCCGGCGGTGGCGGCGGCGGTGGCGCGGCGCGTGGCCGAGCAGACCCCGGAGCCTCCGGGACAGCCGGAGGCGATGCTGCCGTCACTGGGCTGGCTGAGCTTTCACTTCGACCGGGACCTGGCAACGGCGCTGAGGCACTTTGAGCGCTCGGCAGATCTGCCGCACAACCAGTGGGTAACCCGGGCCAGGACCATGTTCGCGCTGAGCCGCCACCGGTTCGACGAGGCGATTATGCTGCTGGAGGCGGCGATTGCTCAGGATCCGTACTCGGCGTCGCTGCGAAGCAGGCTGGCGTGGGCGCTGCACCTGGCGGGATACGCGGAGGAGAGCCTGAAGCAGGCGCGGGAGACGCTTGCGGAGTTCAGCGAAGGGACGGGCACGGCGCTGTACGGAGCGGTGATTCTGGCCTATAACGGGGAGCCGGACCGGGCCGTGAAGCTTGCCGAAGACCTGGAGCGGCGGCTGCCCTATTACGACACGATCCTGGCGGCGCACGCATACGCGCTGGCCGCAGGCGGGGACGAGAGGGGCGCGCGCGGAATCCTGGACCGGCTGGAATGGCTGGGCCGGGAGCGGTACGTCCTGAATACGTTTGCGGCGGCCGCCTACGCGGCGCTGGGCGAGCATGATGCGGCGATCGCGCAGCTGCAGAGTTCGAGGAAGGACCGCTGCCCGTGGTTCTTCCAGACGCTGGCCGATCCGCGGCTGAAGGCGCTGCACGGGCGGAGCGAGTTCGAAGAGATGCGGGGGATGCTCGGAGAGATGGAAGCGGCGGCCGAGGCCAACGCGGCGGACAGGATAGGATCGGAGAGGGAGTGAGCGCGGGCCGGCCGGGAGCCCGACGGGGCGCGGAACCGGGATGCCGGCGCAAGCGTATCTTGCATACGACGGAGCGAGGAGAAAGACCATGGGCACTCTTCCTTATCCCAATCCGCAGGCGTTGTTCTACCAGCAGTACGAGGCGGTGCGCCGCGATGAGATCGTGGGGATCCTGCTGGCGCTGTTCCTGGGCGGGTTCGGGATTCACCACTTCTATCTGCGCAGAACCGGACTGGGAGTCCTGTACCTGTGCTTTTTCTGGACGCCGATTCCGTGGATTCTGGGGTTCATCGAGTGCTTCTTTATGCCGGGGCGGGTGCGGGAGTTCAACGCCATCCAGGCGGCGGCGATCGCGGCGTCGCTGGGGATTGCGATGCCGGGATGGAGTCAGCCGGTGAATGTGACGGTGAACGTGCCGCCGACAGGGATGGGCGTGATGCAGCCGAGCACGCTGACGGCATGCCCGCGATGCCAGCAGACGAATGTGCTGGGGGCGCGGTTCTGCTCGGGGTGCGGGGCGGTGCTGTAGACCGGGCGCGGGGGCTGCTGATCAGAACGGAATGCTGCCCGGGAAGATAACGATAGGCTGCCTCTGCACTTCTTTGGGTAACGGCGAAGTGAGCCAACCGTTACGACCAGACTCTGGCGGCTTGATGTGCTTACGGATGGGTAAAGAAAGCATAGCCGACGACACTAATGTGGACCAGCTTGTGGAAGGAGCGCGTGCACACCATCCGCACATTGTGCTTCTCTGGTTCGGGACATGGAAGAACGGCAATATGCACTATGTACCGGCGTGGGTCGAGAACGACTCCGGACATTTTCCGCATGTGATCAGGGCGGATGGCGAACCGGTCGATGTGCTTTCGGATAATACGCCCGGGATGCTCTCTCGCCCCATCGAATTGCCCAGTTTTGATCGATGGACGCTCTCTACAATCATGGCAAATGTCACGTCCTACTCTTCATTTTGAAGTCGATCAACAAGCTCGCCTGTCTACCCGAACGTGTCCATGTTTGCTCGGCTAAGGTGAAGGCGTTTTGACGCGCCGAAAAGAAAAGAAGGGATCAGCTCGCGCCAGATTCCTTAGACTTCACAATAGAAGACCGGAACCACTCCGCCAGTCTGGCTTCGGGCATGACGCCTGACGCAACCGCCAGCATCGTGTTGACAACTTCCTCGTCTGCAGCCTCCATGGCGCACACGTTCAGATCGAGAGATGTTTCGGCTACCACATAGGCTGTGCGTTTGTTGCCGTCGAGAAATCCATGGTTGCTGCATAGTCCGAATGCATAAGCGGCCGCTAACGCGGCGGCATCTGGTTTCCCGTACGCAAAGAGGTTGCGGGGCCGGGCAAGCGCAGACTCGATTACGGCGAGGTCGCGAACACCGCGAATGCCTCCGTGTTCCGAAATCTGTTCGTCATGGATGGCAAGGACAGCAGAGAGCGGAACCCATATCCATCGATGGCGTTTCACTTTGCCAGCTCACGCAGTGCGTTCCGGCGCCGTTTCATCACCTTACGGGCCGTCTCCATGGCCTGTTCAAATTCCGGATCGAACGGCGTAATCCTGAAACCGTCTTTCTCTTCGGTCAGGAAGATGCAGTCGCCCTTGTCGACTTTCAGACGCGACAATGCTTCTTTGGGAAGGATCACTCCAACCGAGCTTCCAATTGTCGTCAGTTTCAGTTTCAGCATCTTGGCGCCTCATCCACTGTATTCTAATATAGATTAGAATGCGGGCCCGAGGAATGGCCTGGTTAACCGCTATATGGAGATTGAGAGTTTGGAGGAATGGCGGAATGCGCTAAAAGCAACCGCGGATCCCTCCACTTCGGTCGGGATGACAGCCGTTGTTGGCTGTTGGCGAATTACCGGATGTGGGGAGATTACCACTTGATTGATATCCGTACCCACGTTTGACAGGGGTAGTGATTTGGCTTTTGAAAAGCCTACATATTCGCGTGGCCGGAGCGCATGGCCTCGTTGAACTGGGGCTTGGTGAAGCTGAGAGCGGCTTCGAGGGCCTCGCGGTACTGGTCCGCGCGGGCCATGAGGGCCGGGGTGGGCGAGGCGAATTCGCCATCGAGATTCATCAGCCCCTCGGCCGCCTCGGCTCCGGCCATGCGCAGGAGATCGGCCTCGGTGGTGTTCAGGTACTGCGCGTCGCGGGGATCGGCGACCCAGACGGGAGCACCGGCGCCCAGCACGCCGGAGAGCCAGTAGACCTTGCTGAGCAGGAAGCGCAGACGCTCGTGGTCGTCGGTCTCGGTGAAGAGGAACTTCTTTTGCCAGTGGCTGTAGTAGCGGGTGGTCACGGGGACGGGCTGGCGGTTGCCGGATTTCAAGAATTCCAGTTGGCCCATGTCGACGGTTTTGCGGACGGCGTTGTAGACGAAGGTCTCGGCGTAGGGCTGCTCCATGGCGGGGACGATCTGAGCGAAGGTGACGGTGACCGAGGCGGCGATTTTGGCGTGGAGGTTGCGCATGGCGCCGTCGGTCAACTGGATTTCGCCGTGGACGATGTAGGTGTCGGCGCCGGAGGTGGAGCGGTGGAAGGGCCACTGGAACTGAGCAAACGCGAGGGGCAGGCCGCCGAGGGTGACGCAGCACTCGGGGCGGGGGTTGCGCAGACGCTTCGCTTCCTCGATCAGATGAGCGGTCATCTCGGATCGGAGTTCGGGCTTATCGAAATCGAAGCTGTCGCTGAGCTCGAGCTTGAGAGTTTGGTGCGCCGAGGCAGCGCCAGAGAGACCAAGTTGAAAGACGGCTTTGGACTGGCCGTCGGCGGAGCTGCCCTGGGTGGCGGAGAGCAGAACGAGGCCGGCGCGGGCGGCGGCGGCTTCAACGGGAGCGACGAGCGAGGTCTTGAGTGCGGCGGTCATGTAGGGAAATCCTGAATGCGAGGTCGTTGCATCCTTGATTTTACGCGGAGCGGCGCGCCGCGCGCCCCATTACAATGGTGGATGTGCCAAGCGATTCGACTTCAGCCATCATTCAGACCGAGAACGTGACCAAGGTCTATGCAACCGGCCGCATCACGGTGACGGCAGTGCGGGGCGTCTCGCTGACCATCCAGCCGGGCGAGTTTGTTGCGATCGTGGGACCGTCGGGCTCGGGCAAGTCGACGCTTTTTTATCTGCTGGGCGGGCTGACGCGCGCCACCGAAGGGCGGGTGGTGATTGACGGAGTCGACTTTGGCAAGCTGAACGACGGAGAGCGGACGCGGCTGCGCAAGCACCGGATCGGATTCGTATTTCAACGATTCAATCTGCTGCCGACGCTTTCGGCGATGGACAATATCGAGCTGGCCTACACGGTGAGCGGGCGCAGGGAACCGATGGACGCGGAGTACCTGAACCGCCTGAGCGAGATGCTGACGATCGAGGGACGGCTGAAGCACCGGCCGTCGGAGCTGAGCGGGGGCGAACAGCAGCGGGTGGCGATTGCGCGGGCGCTGATTACGCGTCCGGCGATCGTGCTGGCGGACGAGCCTACGGGGAACCTGGATTCGAAGAACTCGGACGCGGTGCTGCATATGCTGCTGCGGTCCAACCGCGAGCTGGGGCAGACGACGCTGATGATCACGCACAATCCGGAGGCAGCGGCGGTGGCGGGGCGCATTCTGCATATGCGGGACGGGGAGTTTGTGCACGAGGAGAAAGGCTCACGCTCGGAGATGGAACTGCCGGCGGCACGGGTGAATTGACGGCGGTGGGGGTGATTCGAGGGATGCCGGGGTGGTTTGACCGGATATAGGCCGCCCGCTATACTCAAGATTGCGTTAAGCGGGAGTAGCTCAGTGGTAGAGCATCGCCTTGCCAAGGCGAGGGTCGCGAGTTCAAGTCTCGTCTCCCGCTCCAGCCGTCCCTCGGCGGCGGGGTCCGCTGGCCAAGGTTGGCGGTGTGGAGCGACCCTGGAGTGTTGAAGGGTCTTGCCAGGGCGCGGTACCCAAGTGGTAAGGGAGAGGTCTGCAAAACCTTTATGCGCCGGTTCGATCCCGGCCCGCGCCTCCAAATTTTCCTCAATAAAATCAACTAAATGAGCCACCTCGATCTGTTTTCAGCGGGCATCCACAGGTGTGTCTATTTTGCACTGAATCGTGGCGAATCGGAGAAAGTCGGGGAGGGTCGGACCAAAACCGGACCGTAATTGCACCCAGATCGCAAGGTGGATCTTGGATTGGGAGTCGTGACGAAAGGGGCGGCCGTCTCGTCACCGATGCGAACCTCTCTCTCGTCCGGAAGGCGCGTGCGAGGCATCGGTACCCGCGAAAGATCGCGTTCGAAATCGGCCGTTGCGTTGAGCACCGCGTCGGGAGTTACGGCATTATGAGGCCTGGAGCGCTGCGCCAGGCACACGCCCGCGATCGCCACGGCTACAACGAGCGAAAGCAACCGCGGTGTCTCATAGAAGACGGCTCACCTGATCGCGGTATTTGCTGTAGAGCGCTGAGACGAGAATCAGCGCCACCCCGAGCACGATGAACGTGATGTATCGACTCCGTTCATCGAGATGCCACGCATCCCGGAAGACAATCTTTCCGACGCAAAGCACCAGGAGGGCCAGTCCTGTGAGGCGGTAGCTGCGCTGGTGCGCGAGCAGTCCCAAGAGAATCACTACAAACCCGACGATGCCCCAGGCGAGCGTGACCATGCTCGGCTCCATCTTGACGGCTATCGTGACGACGATGAGCAGAAGGGGCGCGAAGAAGAGAGTCTGGTCGGGATGGCGCGCAGCCAGGGCGCGCACGAGAATTGAGCCCCGCGGACGATCCTTGTAGCGGCTGCGAATCCGGAATGCTATCGGCAGCGTCGCGAAGAGCAGAGCGGATGTCAGCGAAATGACGGAGAACTTCCCGCGCCAGCCTCCACTGATGAGATAGCTGGATCCGAATACGTTGTGGACCAGGCCCCGTATGGCGATTGCTGCGGCGAGCAGAGCGGTCTGTTCGAGGAAGACCTCCTGGTCGAGCAGGAGCGCAGCGATGACAAGCGCGACGACCACAAACGCCCAGCCTGCGATGATCCATTGCGGCGCAAGCTGGTAATAGAGAAGCGCAACTACGGAGCCCGCTCCAAAATATGCGATGACATTGCGCGCCGACCATCGGCCAAGTTCAGGCTGCGAACCCGGCCGTGACAATCGCGCCCAGACATAGAAATAGATGAGCGCGAGCGGCGCCACCGTGTAGATCCGCGGGCTTAGGAAATCGCCCGGCAAAGTGGCGGCAGTGAGATTTACGAGGAAGATGCGCAGGAACGATGCAGCCAGCAGCGCATAGGCTTGCAGGCGGAGCTGCTTCTGGTTGCGCCACATGCCGATTTCGAAGAGCAGCCAAGCGAAGACGCCAAGGCCCGGCGCCACGCTGATGGACTGCAATTCGCACCCGAGGAGCCACGCCGCAAAACCGCTCGCGACCCAGGTGTAGGCGTGCCGCGCATCCTGGTCCTCGAATGATTTCGGCATGCGCACCCATCGCGCCAGCGCGTAGAGAGCCGCAACCAGGATGGAAACCGTGATCAGGCGGAGATCGACGCCGTGCAGCTTGTCTGTGATGAAGAAGTTGACCGTCGCGGCTCGGCCAGCAGCTAGCAGTGCAAGCATGTGCGCCTGCCATGGAAGCTCCTCGACGGTAAAGACGCGGTCGATGATGGCGAGAGCGAGCGCAAAAAGTATCCAGATGACCGCAAGCCATGGCTGCGGCGATTCGTGCCAGGCAAGGGTGGCGAGGAGTGAGGTCGCAGTCCAGGTATGCAGCCACGCCGCGGTCCGGGTGTACGAAGCGTCTTTCAGGGTACAGAAGCGTGAAACAGCATAGAAGGCGGCTGCGCAGCCCATCATCGGCAGGTAACGATCGATTGCGAGCGTGGCGCCTGCATTGAATGCGAAGAGCGCGGCGACAGTGGCGACGGCGAGTACATGTTCCTGGAGCGCGAGGTCGCGCAGACGAAACTTACGACCGAGGAGGCAGAGGGCAACAGCGAGCGCGGCCCAGGCCGGTGCGATCCAGGCAGTGGGCAGTTCCACCGATGCGAGTCCTGCGAGAACTACGGTTCCGGCCCATAATGACGCGCTCCGCAACGCACGTGATGAAGCTCCCTCACCTGGCAGTAGCCGACGAATGCTATAGAAAACGAGCGCAAGCAGCGGCAGCGAGATGATCCGCATGGCTATGTGCTGCGGAAATGGCTTGTCGAAGTGCCAATTGAAGACTGCCGTGCGAAGGATGACCGCGCCGGCCAGCGCCCACGCCTGCAGCAGGAGCGATCTGTTTTTGAAAGAACGCAGGCCGAATGCAGCGCCCAGCAGCATCGCCGCCCAGCCAATCGCCGTCCAGTCGGCCGGAAAGAGCGCCCACACACCGAGGAAGGCGGTGATGCAGCCAAGGTGGCTTTGCGCCGTGGCCAAGCCGTTGTCGATCTTACCGAAGAGCTCTTTCCACCGATTGCGGACGTAAAGTGCATTCAGATAAAGGAGGGCGCTGCAGGCGAGGAGCAGGACGCCATCTTTGAGCAGCGGCGTATCAGAGAACGTTCGGAGTTCGATGATGCTGCGAGCCTCAAAGACGATGAGCAGGCCCGTCACACAGCCGGCGAGCAAACCCAGGCGCCGGAACAGGATTTGCCGTTGTGCAACACCAGCGATCAGCAACGCCTCGGCCGCAATCATCCAGAACAGGGCGATGTTGTTGCCGCTGAACCTGAAGGGGACCGCGGCGAAGATCAGGAGTGTACCGATCACCGTGAGCAGAGTGAAAGCCGCTTGCCGGCGGCGCGTGAGCGGAAGCTGGCCGAAGACAAACTCGAGCGCGCCGATCCCGAGCAGCGCGTAGAAAGCCAGCTCGGGATGCATTGATTGATACTTCATGACCGCGAGCAAGAGCATGGTGTTCAGCAGGGCGGCAACGGTCGAATGCGACTCCTGGCGCGGCGAAGCAACTTGGCGGGTTATGTACGAGATGCGGAAGACAGCCCAGTAGAGGAGCAGGATGATGGTGCTTGGCCAAAACTCCGGGAAGCTGCGGCCGGCGGTTCCGTTGGGGTAAAGCTTATAGAGCCAGTAGAAGTGGTTTCCGTAGCTTGCCAGGATGCCGAAGATTTCAATCTCAAACCAGCTCATGCGCAGCGCAATCGCGGCGATGCCGAGAGCGAGGATTACACCTGCGACAAGAGCGTAGACGGTGTCCTGGCTGAGCGCGACGGTGGAGAAGCCCAGCAGGAAGGCGAGCCCAGTAACCAGTTGCGAGCGATAGCGGAGCGTGTGCGCCATCATCGCAGCGGCGGCGATGAGCATCAGAACGCAGTCAAGGGTGTTGGAAGCCATCACCATCATCGGCGCAACGTGATGCATGGCGTAGGTGGTAAAGAAGAGCAGCGCCCAGCCGCCGCCAATGCCGGTGCGGCCCAGGAGCCGATATCGCTCGCGGCGTTCGAGCCAGATGCCGCCGCCCAACATCATGCCGGCAATTCCATAGGTGAGCGCCACGCGCAGTCCTGGTCCCATAGCGAGCAGAGCCATCCGGCCCAGCAGGGCCAGGCCCAGAACGAGCAGGACAATGCCGATCTTGGCGAACAGGTTCATGCCCAGAAACTGCTCGAGGGGCAGGTTGGTTCTCAAGCGATGAAAGACGCTTTCCTTGGGCGCCGGCCTTTGGTATGCGGCGAACGACGGGATCGATGCTGGCGGCAATGCGGCTGGTAGCGGCGGAGTCGCGGGGCGCTCGGCGGAGCGAATGGGCGCGGCCTCTTCTTTTCCCACAGTCTCTCGCAGGATGACCGGTTGAAGAGGAGGGAATGCAGCAGGAGCGCGATGCGCGGCGGCCTCAAGACCGGTCGCGGGTTTGGATGCACTACTCAGGGGAATAGAGGCGGCATCATCAGCCCACGATGATGCCGCGGCAGGTTGTGACGATTGGGCGGGAGTGACTTTGACTTGATCGCCAAGCGCAGGCGCGGCAACGGACTGCGGAGCGCGGCTTTCCTCCCGATCCTCGGCGCGGGGCGCAACCGCGGCGGCCTCCAACTTGTTGACTCGGTCCGAAAGTCCTGCGACTTGGCGCCGCAAGCCAGCAATCTCGTTCTGAAGGTCCGAGATCCTGTACCCGCTCTCTTCAATCCGCCTTTCGGCAGCTCCGCTCCGAACCAGGGCAATGATCGCGATCGCCGGGATCCCGATGACAATTCCGATAGCCAGCAGACCAATCAATTCCATGGCACCTCACCTCAGGCTTGAGCCTCTGCCTCGACCTCGGCAGTCAACGAAGTTGCGAGTGTTTTTATGGCACGGAGGTCCATCTTTCCCGTACCTAACGCGGGAATCGAATCGACGTGAAGAAACTGATTGGCTTTCGGCTTCCACAGTGCAGGGAGATCGCACTGCGACAGCTTCTCCAGTACTTCCGTCAACTTTGGTTCCGTCAGTGTGTGAATGACGATGATGCGTTCGCCCTTCTTCTCGTCGGGCACCGCGGTGACAGCGAACACCTGTTCCGTCGCGTCGGCGAGTTCGTGCAGTTTTTCCTCGATGCGAATGTGCGGCACCATCTCGCCTCCGATTTTGCTGAAGCGCGAGAGCCGGTCGGTTATGGTGACGAAGCCGTCTTCCTCGATCATTCCCACGTCGCCGGTCGTATACCACCCGTCGTGCAGCACTTCCGCAGTCTTTTCCGGTCTGCCCAGATAACCGCGCATGACGTTGGGACCCTTCACCAGCAGCATTCCGGAGTTTCCCGGCGCCACTGGCAACCCGGTGTCGAGGTCGACCACCTTTACAGAGACTCCGGGAAGCGGGTGGCCGATCTTTCCGCGCTTCGACCCAACCTGCCGAAAGCCCGGAGCGCGATAGTCCTTGCCATTCACGGTCACAATCGGCGAGCACTCGGTGCAGCCGTAGCCCTCCAGTGGCCGAATGCCGAACTGATCTTCAAATGCCGCCGCCGCGCGCTCGGGCAGCTTCTCGGCTCCAACCAGAACGTATTGCAGCGAGCCGAAGCTCTCGGGCGTGCAACGCCGCATGTATGCCTGCAGGAAAGTCGGCGTCGCAACCAGGAAAGTGACTTTATACTTCTCGACCAGCCCGCCGATCACCTGCGCATCGAGCGGGTTGGGATGAAAGACCACGCCCACACCCTGCACTGCCGGAAGCCAAAGTCCGGCTGTGAATCCGAAGGAGTGGAAGAACGGCAGAATGCCGAGAATCTTGTCGTGTCCATCCAACATGAACACCTGGGTGACCTGGCTGATGTTCGACATGATGTTGAAGTGTGACAGCATCACGCCTTTGGGGTCGCCAGTGCTTCCGCTCGAGAAGATCACCGTCGCCAGATCGTCCATCCGCGAAGACCTGGCTGTTCCCGGCGTGCAAATCGCCTCGCTTACCGGCTTTACGCGGCCCGCTGCGAGTACGCGTTTGAGAAGGAATGCGGGCACCAGCCAAGCCAGCGCCAGCGCGCTCAGCTTCTCGACGAATCGCGGACGGCTCAGCGCGTCTTCCAGCAGCAAAGCCCGCCCCGGAATCGTCCTATTTGGAAGGCGCTCCATGAATGCTTTTGACGTGATGACCAGATCGAGCCCGCATTGCCCGGCGCAACTGGCAATCGTCTCATTCGACGACGTGTAGTTCAGATTGACCGGCACACGGCCGATCAGCATCAGGGCATAGTTCGTCAGGGCTCCGCCAACAGACGGCGGAAGCAGTACTCCCACCATCGGCTGCTCTCCGAGATGCGGTCGCAACCTGCACGCAATATAGATGGTCCTGTTAAGCGCAGATCCGAAGGAAACACGCGGCGTCTTTCCATCTGCCATGAAAAACCGCCACGCCCGCTGCCGCGCTGTGCGCACAAACGCGCGGTCCAGCGTCTTCATGGAGGACTTGCGGGACTCAAAGGCGGTGGCATGGAGTTCCTGGACGGCGGCTCGTACCTCGACTGCAGTCGATGTGGGCGCCATTGGCTTGCCGAAGCTCACCGTGACGCGATAGGGAATCCGCCTCGGCATCTTCCACAGGAAACGGCCGCGCTCAAAGCTGAAGATGCTGCCCCACACGCCGTCGAGGTTGACGGGAATGATGGGGACCTCGACGCCTTTCATGATGCGCTCGAGCCCGCGGCGGAAGGGCAGCAGTTGTCCAGTGCGGGTGATCTGGCCTTCGGCGAAGATGCAGACGATCTCATCGTTCCGCAGCGCATCGGTTGCCGTCTTGAGCGAGTGCAGCATCTCGCGCGGATGCTGCTCGCTGGAGATTGGAATTGCCTTGACCATCCTGGCGAACGGCTTCACCACCGGGTGGTCATAGATTCCCTGGTACATGATGAAGCGTATGGGCCGGTCGGTCGCAGCTACGAGCAGGGCCACGTCCACGAATGACATGTGGTTGCATACCAGAAGCGCGCCCGTCTTTTCGGGGAAGTTGTCGCGCCCGATCACGCGAACGCGGTAAACCGTCCGCGTGGCAAAGAAGAGGATGAGCCGCCCAAACCACTCGGGCAGCAGGTAGAGAACATAAGCCGTGCTGAACGCCGTGATGCAGGATGCCGCTACAATCACGCCGCGCGGATCGAGGTGAATGTAGGCGGTGAAGACGAAGTACACGCCCGAAGAGATGGCGATGCCGACAAACGAGAGCAGATTGGCCGCCGCGATGATTCCGCCCTTGTCCTGCTCCGCCGGCTTGTGCTGGATGAGCGCGTTGACCGGCACGGCAAAGAATCCTGCCCAGAAGCCCAGCAGTCCGAGCAGCGCAGCCGATCCTGCCATCCCGTGCGGGGTGATCCCCAGCGCAAAGCCCGTGCAGGTCATGCCGATCGAGCCCAGCGGAATCAGCCCGTACTCGATCTTGTTCTCGCTCACCCATCCGGCGGCCATGCTGCCGATGCCGATTCCGACCGCGAGCATGGCGTTCAGATAGCCGGTCCTGGTCTGCCCGATATGCAGCACGTCGGGCCCGTAGATGACGATGGTCGAAAAGAGCAGCGAACCGAGAAACCAGAAGTAGGTGTTGCCGAGGACGGCCAGCCAAAGGGCCCGATCCTTGTGCATCTTCCCGATCTGCGCCCATAGATCGCCGACGACATTCAGCCTGAAGGGCTTTTCGGGCGCCGCAGCAGGCACCTTGTCGATACCAAGGCTGGTGAGGAAGCCGATCCCAGACAGGCCCAGCAGCGCGTACCCGGCGTATGCTTCGCGGCCGCTGAAATGCTCGCCCATCCACGCGCCGGCGACCGTTCCGGTGATGATTGCGAGAAACGTGCCCAGTTCGATGACGCCGTTACCCCAGGACAGGTTCTTCTCCGGGAGCAGTTCGGGGAGAAGACCGTATTTCGAAGGCCCGAACAGAGCCGCCTGGCTTGCCACCAGAGTCAATGCAGCCAGCGAAAGTCCAAGCGTGTGCGTCGCCAGTCCGGCGGTCGCGAGAAGCATGGACCCGAGCTCCATCACCTTGGTCCAGATCGTGATCTGCCGTTTGCTGAAGCGGTCCGCGAGCCAGCCACCCGGCATGCTGAGGATCAGAAAGGGCACCGAGAAGAGGAACGTGACGACGGAGACGAACGTCTCGCGCTCGGATTTCGCCAGGTTCATCCCGACGATCATCGAGAGCAGCAGGTTGCGCAGAATGTTGTCGCTGAAGGCGCCCTGGAATTGCGTGGCGATCAGTGCCCAGAAACCGCGCCGGGCACTGCGGGCGGCGCGGTCGTGAGAAGCCGTTTGGTTCAGTGCTACGGGATCGCTCGAAACGTTGGTCATCGGCCCTGCCTCCTCCGGGGAGCGGAGATGGTCCAAGATTAGCCATCTTCAAATCCCGAAAAAGGGGGTTCCAGACAGTTTCGCGAGTGTCACAAAAATTGCGAACTATCAGAGAATTTGCTCAATTCTAACTGGAAGGCGTCGGCCAGCAGCGAGAATAAAAACACCCGAGGCCCTTTTGGTAACGCGCGAGTGGCCGCCGTGTGCGCATCGCAAATGATCGCTCCCGTTTGATCGAGGCCCCGCTGCCAGCGGGGACGCTTTGGATTGCGGACTACCAGCAGGTCAGGATTCACGCCGGCAGCCGCCAGCATCGTGCGCGCAATCTCGCGAAAGTCCACCCAGGCCGACACCACGCCAATCAGTTTTCCCTTGAGCGACGGCAATTCGGGGTCGAGCCACTTGTTTGCGGAGCGAATCTGGAGAGGTATCAGCTCCAGCCCCGCCGGAAGCACGGCGCGCACCATTTTTATCTTGCTCGGCCTGGACAGCGGAATGGCGGCCAGCAGTGCGTCGGGCTTCGCTGCTTCCTGGATCGTCATCGCCTCCGCGGGCCACGTCGTCAGCTTGCGGATTTCCGTCAGCAAAATCTCCCGCGCATCCAGATCCGGATCGATCAGCACAAAGTGATCCGGCGGCGGCGCCGCAATCCACTCGGCCACGCGCTGCCGGACAGCCACAGCCGGCAGCCGCAGGTCGCGGACTGCCTTGAAGAACGCCACAATGTGCTGGTCGAGAATCTGCTCGGGCGTCTGCGCCGGGGCTACTTCACTCTGGATGTAAACGCCGCTCCCATGCCGGTACTCTACCCAACCGTCGCGAACCAGCTGCCGGTATCCCGCGCTCACCGTATTCGGGTGAATGCTGAACCGGCGCGCGAGTTCGCGCGTGCTCGGCAGCCGCTCACCAGGCTTCAGGTCGCCGCTCAAAATGGCGAGCTGGACCTGAGTTGCGAGCTGCCGGTAGATCGGGACTTCACTTGCCGGAGAGAACCAGAGCCGCACGACCGCGTTTCCACCTGCCCATAAGGGAGTTTAAGGAGCGCTAAAACACTAACATGCAATCGCCGCCTTTGCACCTTTCCAGAACAGGGCGCCTGGGGAGGCGGAGACTCCGGTGCGGGGCTGGCTTTTATTTACTTGAGTGTAATGCCACCGCAGGCGGTGACGCGGGCGGAGCCCCCAAATTGGGGCTCATGATGCTGGTGGCGAAGCGACAATCGTTACGAACCACACCACGACCGGCCGGCAGGGCTTCTACACGTTTCCCATTCTCAACCCGGGCGACTACACCGTGACGGTGACAGCTCCGGGATTTAGGGCCTGTTCACACTACCGGGGTGGCGGCGCTGGAGCCGGGCAGCGGGGGCGAACCTGACTTTTATTGCTGCGTATACTTATTCAAAGATGATGGACAACATCAGCAGCCCACTGGATTCCCATGACTTCCACGAGTACCTGGATAGGGCAGGATGGCAGCGGAACAGTGATCCGCAGACCCTCACCGTCAATTACGTCTACACGCTGCCATTGGGCCGGGGACAGCAGTTTGCCAATTCGATTTCGCCACCACGTCAATTTTCAGCCGCCAAATACAAATGAACCCTCGGGCACGGGGTCGTTCGGGTATATCACGAGCGATCTTCCGCCGCGGATCGGCCAGTTCGGATTGACACTATCCTTCTGAATCGCCGCTTCCATGGGGCGGAGCCACGATGTGGGTTTTCAAACGTATTCGGGGATAAGATCTGATTTACAGCCCGGTGAGCCATGCGGAATTCAGCGATCGTTCTTCTTCTGGTACTGTCGGGAACCGTGGCCGCCGCCGAGTCCGGCGCCATAAGCCCACGTCCTGCGTGGCTCACCCGGTCTTTCGACTATGCGGCCTTCACGCGATTCGATGCAGCGGCGCCTCCCAAGCCGCTTCTTTACCAATCGAACGGCTACCTGTCTCTCCAGGAACAAGGATCCGGATCGCAGAAGATGTACGTTCCGGTGGCCGGCCCCGGCGCTCCCACGAACAGCGGCGACCGGGCGGCGGCACTGGAGATTGCCGCGCCGATACTTACAAGCGGGTCGGGCCGCAGCTATGACTTCGCTTCCAGCCCGGCCCGACGCAGCATGACTTACTTTGCGGATCGCACCATCTATCGAGCGTCATTCGTGAAAGGGCCGGAGGTCAGCCTTACTGTTTACCCCGTTTTTGGCCAGTCCATGGCGGTGGTTCGCATCCGAGTTATTCGTTCCGATGGACCTTTGCGCGTAGTAATCGGCATTCGACCTATTGAATTCAATGTGGTTTCCGGTCCCGGCACGGAGGCAGTCAGCTATGGCTCACCGCGGTGGCCTTATCGCGTGATGGTCGACTCGCGGCCGCGCGGGGCTGTGCAGCAAGGCCAGTTCCAGTGGAGTCTGCAATCCGGCAAAGAGGCCGCCCTGCTGATGGCTGTGGCTGGTACGGAACGCGAAGCCGAAGACGTTCTCTCGCACCTGCGCGCATCGCCGGACCTCTTCGACAGGGAGACTCATCGCAACTGGAATACCTATCTCGCTTCCGTGCCGCTGGTCGTTCCGGCCGCGCCAGTCGATTTTACGATCGGCACCACCGGGGCAAAGGAGAGCATCGCTCCCCGGGAGCTGGTGCGCAGCGAGCTATGGCTTTGGAGAGGTCTTCTGAATACCACCTGCCAGGCCCGCTATCTGCCAGCAACACCCATCATGATTGCCGACTGGAACGAATTCATGGGGATGTGGAGCAACGATGGCATTGCAGAGACCATTGCGCTGTCGGGCACCGATCAGCAGGCGCTGGCTCGCGCCGCCATCCTGAACTGGTTTCGCTACTCCGTGAATGCACAAGGAGACGGAACGAGCGCCTGGACCATTTTCCCTTCAGGGACAAACACCTTCGCGGCCACAGACGCGGTACGCAACACCCAGGGTGTGGCGGTGCAGGCGTCGCTCGTCGGGGAGTACGTCCGGCTCACCGGCGACACCAGCATTCTGGAAGCCAGGCCGGGAGGTATCGCAGGAAATCGAACTGTCTGGCAAGCACTGTTGGCGTATCGCGAAAAGCTGCTGGCCGTGCGCGATCCCAAACACGACGGGCTCATCGAATGGCTGCATCAATACGAGACTGGTTGGGATGACAAGGATTCCCCATTTATTGACCTTTACGGCGATCCAACCGCGGCGGTCAATGAGCAGGTCTTCAATCTATGGAGTCTTCGCGAGATGGCATGGCTGGCGCGGGTCCAGGGCGAGGATCCGTCACCTTGGGAGCAGGAATTCACAAGCACCCTAGCAACCGTCCGTGAGAAGCTCTGGGATCCGTCAACAGAGCGCTATTGGGACCTGGACGAAAAGACCGGGAAGCTATGGACGAGAGGTGCAAATCTGGATGCGTTCTATCTCCTCTACTTTGAAAACAACCCACAGCGGATCGCGGCCATGCTGCAGGACCTGAACAGTCCGAAGAAATTCGACGGTCCGCTGCTGCCGACTCTCGCCTTCGATACGCCGCACTGGGGCGGCTATTGGCGCGGGCCGGCGTGGCCGCGAATCTTCTGCTACATCGGCATGGCCCTGGCTCGCAGCGGCCAGCGGAGCGAGGGATTTACGTGGCTCGCCCGCGCGATCAGCTCGAACCTGGGGCCGCTGCTTCCAGAGCACGTCAATCCGAAGCTGTATCCGCCGCGCGATTACCCGCTCGGTCCGGTACGCATTATGGGATACGACGCTCTGGATACGCTCGTCTTTCCGGATGTCGCCGGACTCCGTACCTGGGGCGGGGAGAATCTCACGGTTGTACCGAGCGCTTCGCTCGGCAAGCTCTATGCTCTCAATCAAAGATGGATGGGCGACCGCTACGACGCACTATTCGAGCCAAATCGTCCGACTCGCATCTGGCGTAACGGTCAAGCATTGGCAACTCTCGATCCGGATCGCATTTGGCGCGCACAGAAAACAGGCGGGACCGTCCTATTTCGACCGGTTGCCCAGCATTAGAGCATTTTCGCTTCACTTATCAACATTGCGGCATTCTTCAGGGTGGCCTTTTCTTCAGGAAAAAGCCACTTGGCAGTACTGGTTCTGTAAGCAGTAGAAGCGAAGATGCTGTAATCGTTCAACGGATCGAGTTTTGGCGGTAACGCATTACCTCTCGCGGTCTTCCATTGCTGAAAATGGGAATTCAGGTGCATGAGATCATTCTGGCTCATCTGGGGCACTTCAAGGGAGGGTTGATCATGGCTCGCCCCTGCGCTCTTGTGCCTGGATTGTTGGTTTTGATGACCCAGAGATATTGCTACCCCTATAAGATATTGATTATAAATAGCTTACATGGCGGAGGGAGAGGGATTCGAACCCCCGGTACCCTTGCAGGCACAACGGTTTTCAAGACCGCCGGTATCAACCGCTCACCCATCCCTCCGCGAGCGAGGTCCAGTTTCGATTGTAGGGCAAAAGGCAGGAGTTGAAGAGAGTTTGGCGCCGGGTTTCGGCAGCTCAGGGGCCCGGGCCGCGATCTACTTCGACGGGGGCTGGGAGGGCGGCGGCGCAGGCAGCGTATAGATCACTTCGCCGGGCTTGGCGTAGTGGAGCTCCTCGCGGGCCTGGTGCTGGATGGCGTCGGGATCGGACTGGAGGTGCTGGATGCGGTCGCGAAACTGTGCATTCTCCTGCTGGTAATGGTCGATCTCCTTGCGCAACTCGCGGTCCTCGGCGCGCTTCTTCCACCACACCGAGACGCCGTCTTTGCCATAAAAGACGTGCCAGAGCAGCAGCGCAGCGAGCGCGACGGCGAGGACTGTGCCCACGGGGCGCCAGACGCGCTGGGTCCAGGGAAGAGCGCGGTCGCGTGGCGGCAGGGGAGGCGGGATCAGTTCGGGTTGGACGGGCAGATCGGGCAATCGCTCCTCGGACTCTCTCTATCGCGCCGGCTGCCCGGCTTTGTCGCCGCACACGGCCGGCGACAAAGGGTTGCTGAACGGCAATCTATCCAGGGCCTGTTAACACCAGCAGGGTGGATGGTCCCGGTAGTGTTAACAGGCGCTAAGACAGAACAAACTTTTCCGCCGCGGCCTTGAGCGACTCCGTGTCCTGCTCGCTGCGGGCCTCGGTATAGGCACGAACCACCGGCTCGGTGCCTGAGAGCCGATAGCAAACCCAGGAGCCGTCCTCGAGGATCAGCTTCAGGCCGTCGGTGCGGACGATGCCGGTGACCTTGCGGCCGCTGAGCTCGGTCGGGTCGGTCTTCAACTTCTCAGTGAACGCGGCTTTCACCGCCGGGGTCAAGTGGAAGTTCTCGCGAACGGGATAATAGGAACCAACCTTGGCAAACAGGGCGCGGAGCTGGTCGCGGAGCGACTGGCCGCGGGTGGCGACCATCTCGGCGACGAGCAGGCCGGCGAGGACACCGTCTTTCTCCGGCACGTGGCCGCGGATGGTGAGGCCTGCCGACTCTTCCCCGCCGATCACGATCTTGTCCTCGTTGATGAGCTCGCCAATGTATTTGAAGCCGACGGGGGTTTCGTAGAGCGGGATCTTGTGGTAATCGGCGAGGGCGTTGACCAGATTGGTGGTGGCCACACTCTTGGCCACGCCGTTGCGCCAGCCGCGCGTTTCTACCAGGTAATCGAAGAGGAGGGCAATCACGTAGTTGGGCTGAATGAAGGTGCCATCGCCGTCGACGATGCCGAAGCGGTCGGCGTCGCCGTCGGTGGCCATGCCGAGGGCCGCGCCGGTCTCTTTCATCCTGGCCCTGGCGGCGGAGAGGAGCTCGTCCGAGGGCTCGGGGGCGTGGCCGCCGAAGAGCACGTCGCGGTAGTCGTGAACGGTTTCGACGGCGACGCCGGCCTCGCGAAGCAGGTCGGAGGGATAGCCGCGGCCGGCGCCCCAGAAGGGATCGTAGACGACCTTGATGCGGGAGTTGGCGATGGCCTTCAGGTCGACGAGCGCGGCGATGCGCTTGAGGAAGCCGGGCTTGACGTCGGCGGTCTCATAGCCGCCAACGGGGGGATTCGCCCTTGCGATCGGCGCGCCGCCGGCTTCGATGGTTGCGATCGCGGCTTCAATTTGCCGGGTGACTTCGGGAAGAGCGGGCGCGCCGTCGGGGGTCGAGAACTTGATGCCGTTGTACTCGGGCGGGTTATGGGACGCGGTAAAGTTGATGGCGCCGGAGGTGTGGAGGGTGCGGACGGCGTAGGCGATCGCCGGGGTGGGCGCGGGGTCCGCGATGACGATGGGCGCAACGCCAGCGGCGGACAGGACCGCAGCGGTTTCGGCGACGAAGCTCTCCCCAAGGAAGCGCGGGTCGCGCCCGACCAGAACACGATGGGGGGCGGGCTGGGATTTCACGTGGGCGGCGATGCCGGCGGCGGCCAGGCGAATGTTGGCGAGGGTAAACTCGTCGGCCAGGACGGCTCTCCAGCCGGAGGTACCGAACTTAATCACGCTCATTTCGATCTCCAGAGGCGGGCCGTTCGCGTGGCGCCGCAAGGTCCATACTGCAACAGCGAGGCGGGTTGGGCAAGAGAGCCCGGCTTGCGGGACTCTGGCGAACCGGCCGAAGCCCGCGGGCAGCGCCGGCTCTAGCCACGATGGCTACCGCCGGATCGGCGGGAGAGGGCGACGCGGGCGGCGACACTGATAAGGAGAACGAAGACGGTGACCAGGAACGCCGCCGCGTAGGCCAAGGCGTGGGCGCCCTGGAAGGGCTCGGTGATCGCGGTCCAGATGACGTAGGTGAGGTAGCCGACCGGCTCGTTGGTGAGATGGCCCGACCACAGATAATCGGACCACCCGGCGGTGTAGATGAGAGGAGCGGTCTCACCGACGGAGACGGAAAGAGCGAGCAGAATGCCGGTCATGATGGAAGGCAGGGCCATGGGCAGACAGATGCGCATGATCACGGTGCCGGTGTTGGCGCCAAGGCCGAGGCCGGCTTCGCGCAAAGTGTTGGGCACGGCGCGGAGGGCCACTTCTGTGGAGCGCGTGATGTAAGGGAGGGAGATGATCGCCAGGGCGATGGCGGCGGCGGCGGCCGAGAAGTGCCAGCCCAGATCGACGACCATCGTAACGTAGCAGAAGTAGCCGACCACGATGGAGGGGACGCCGACGAGGACGTCGCTCATGAAGCGCAGGGTGGGGGCGAGATAGCCACGACGGAACTCGGAGAGATAGATGCCCGCGGCGATGCCGGGCGGAATGGCGAGAAGGATGCCGCCAAACGACATGACCGCGGTGCCCACGATGGCGTTGATCAGGCCGCCGGTCATTCCCGCCGTGGTGGTGGTAAAGATCTTGAAGTTGAGGGCGCCCGCTCCCCGCTGGAAGACCATGATGAGGATGGAGAGCATGGCCGCGCTGAGCGCGACAAAGGCAAAAGCAATGCTGGCCCAGCCGAGCGAGTTGAAGATGCGGCGGCGCGAGCGGCTCACGAAACCGGGGGCGATAATTGCTGCCCGGACCTCAGTCATGGTTACATCCATGCGGTAGCCTCCAGGCGTTCCGAGCCGCTGAAGTAGAGCAGAAGGCGGGCTGCGCCGTTCACGACGATCGAAATGAGGCACAGGACCAGGGCAACCTCGGCGAGGGAGCGGATGGCCATGCCGGTCGGGTCAGTGAGGGCGCCGTCGAGCTGGGAGACGATGAACGCGGCCATCGTCGATATGTTCGAGTAGATGTTGGTTGGCAGGTAATTGAGCGCGTTGCCGCTGACCATGAGGACGGCCATGGTTTCGCCCAAGGCGCGCCCGGTGGCCAGGATGGTGGAGGCGATGACGACGCGGCGCACGCCGGGCAGCTCGACGGACCATAGAGTCTCAAAGCGGGTGGCGCCCAGGGCAAGAGCGGCTTCGCGCTGGCCGATGGGCCGGGAGACGAGAGCGTCGCGGACGGTGGCCGCGATGAGCGGCACGATCATGAGGCTCAGCACCAGGCCGGAGGTGAGCAGGCCGTAGCCGCTGCCGGACGGGCCGGCGAAGACGGGGATGAATCCCAAATACTTCACCATGAGGGGGAACAGGTGATTGCTGAGAAAGGGAATCACCAGCACATAGCCCCAAAGCCCAAAGACCACGCTGGGAATGGCGGCCAGCAACTCGACGAAGAAAGATACCCACTGGCGGAGAAAGGGCGGGACACCCTCGGCCAGAAACATGGCTGAGCCAACGCCAAAAGGAACAGCAATGAGGACGGCAAGGGCGGTGCTGGCCAGCGTGCCGGCGATGAGAAAGAGAATGCCGTACTCGGCGCCCGGCATGATCTGCTGGCCGTTCTGGACGACGGGATTGCCGTAGAGGTTGCCGAGGTTCCAGTTGTTGTCGACGAGAAAATGAAACCCGTTCAACTTCATGGCGGGCCAGGCGTAGTTCCAGAGGAAGACGACGATCCCGATCAGGGTTATGCCCACTAAGCTGGCAATCGGCGCGATGAGCCGGCGAAATATCATTGGTGATGCTCCAGCACCGGAGATCCGGTGAAGGCTGGTGATCTTGACGGTTTGAATCCAGAACAATCTGAATTGAGGTCTGTGCACCGCAGCAGACGGGAGCTGGGCCACCTGCCCTGGAAGAGAGATGACAAATTGGAGTTCCGGACAAGACAGGAACGAGGCGAGAAGGTGACCGGACGCACTCGCCGGCCGAAACCGGCCGGCGAGCGCGCCAGGCGAGGTTACTGGATCTTGGCGATCTGGGCCGCGCTCAGCTTCACGACCGAAGGAGGAAGCGGAGAGAAGTGGAGCGGATCAAGAAAGCGCGGGGAGTTGCCGCCGGTGGAGCTGATGGACCAGTTCAAGAACTCGCGCAGAGCCGACGCCATATTGCCGGAAGGCTGGTCGGACTTCACGAGGGCGTATTCGTAGTTGATGATGGGGTAGGAATCGGCGCCAGGCGCGAAGATGAGGCTCACGCGCTCGTCGGTCGGGGTCTTCGAAACCATCTGGGCCGCCGCGTCCGCCGCCGTCTTCGGGGTGGCGAGCACGAAGTTGCCGGCGCGGTTCTTCAGCTCGGCAATGCCCAACCCGGCCTTGTCCGTTCCTTCTTTGTAGCTGCTGCCGATGTAGGCGATGGAGTAGGGATTGCCCTGGCAGGCAGTGACCATGCCGGGGTTACCCACGGCGCCCAGTCCGCCGGGCACCGGCGCCCAGCTGATGGTCGTGCCGAAGGCGTACTTGCTCTGCCATGAGGGCGTGCTGAAGGCCAGGTACTGGGTGAAGATGAAGGTATCGCCGCTGCTGTCGCTGCGGTGGATGGGGATGATGGCGTGATCCGGCAGCCTGACACCAGGATTCATCGCTGCGATCTCGTGGTCGTTCCAATTGCGGATGCTGCCGTCGTAGATGCCGGCCAGGACCGGCCCGCTGAGCCGGATGTGCTTTTCATTCAGTCCGGGCAGGTTGTAATTGATCATCTGCGTGGAGATCGCCATCGGAATATTCAGCATGTCCGAGTGCATCCTCATCACCGCGGGGCTCAGATAAGCATCGGAGGCGCCAATCTGCGCGATGCCGGCGATGGACTGCGACATCCCGGTTCCGCTGCCGGTGGACTGGGTGGTGATCCTCACACTGGGGTGAGCCCCGGTGTAGACGGGAACCCAGACATTGAAGAGCGGATAAAGCAGGCTGGAGCCGGTTTCAAGAATGTTGGCATCCTGGGCGGCGAGCGTTGCGCTCACGCCAATCATGGCGGCGAGAGCCACTCCGGCCGAGAGAAGGCCGTACCGGAGCGCCGTGCGCCGGTTGCAAACCAAAGCTGTTTTCGGGAAGAGAGACACGATAAACCTCCTTATCGTTGACATGCCAATTGTGGGGGAGAGCCGATGACCACAGTTCACAACGAGGTTGATTCTCTATGAGAGGGGATGGCCGCGCGGAAATGAGGGTTGCTTGCAGTGCGCGGGCGGAAAGCCGCAGTTTCGGCGCCGGGAACCACACGCGGCTGATCTGTTTCAGCTCTTAAAATCATATGTTTAATCTACTTGTCGACGCGGGCTCTCGCAGCCGGCGCGGGGCGGCGTTCTGCTGAATTTCACATAGAATTGACAAGGCCTCCTGGCGCGTCAGGAGGCGGTAGAGATGTCGAAGGTGGAGAAGCGCTTGTTCTGCCCGCTGATCTCCGACCGCAGCTCCTGCCAGAGCTCGCTCGGAATCTTGAGGAAGACCTCAACCACGGCGGGATCGAACTGGGTGCCCGAGCAGCGCAGTATCTCCTCGCGCGCCACATCGAAGCTGCGCGCCTTGCGGTAAGGGCGGTCGCTGGTGATGGCATCCAAGGTGTCGGCGACGGCGAAGATGCGGGCTCCGATCGGGATCTCGCGGCCACGCAGGCCGCTCGGATAGCCGGTGCCGTCGTAGTGCTCCTGGTGGGAGAAGACGATCTCGGCCGCTTCGGCGAGAAAGGGGATCTTGCGCAGCATGTGATAGCCGCGGGCACAATGCTCGCGCATCACCGCCTGTTCTTCCGGAGTAAGTTTGCCGGGCTTGCGCAGGATCTCGTCAGGGATGGCCATCTTGCCGATGTCGTGCAGGAACGCGCCGCGCGCAATGATCTTGATTTCGGAGGGAGAGATGCCCATGGCGCGGGCCAGTGCGATGGTGTAAGCAGTCACGCGCTTGGAGTGGCCCTCGGTCTCCGAGTCTTTGAGGTCGAGCGCATCGCCCAGCGCCTCGAGGGTCACGTCGTAAGAGTGCTCGAGGTCTTCCATGGCGTGGCGCAGCATCTCGGTGCGCGCCCGCACCATCTGCTCCAGGCTCTGCTGATAGTTGTGGCTCTCTTCGAGGATCTGGCGGTGGTCGAGCGCCCGCTCCACCGTGTTCATCAGGTGCTCGCGCTCGAAGGGTTTCAGCAGGTAGTCGTAGGCGCCGCGCCGCATGGAGTCGATCGCCACACTGATGTCGTGGATGGCGGTGACCATTACCACGGGCAGATTGGGATGCTGCCCATGGATGCGTTCGAGCAGGGTGATGCCGTTGACATCCTGCATCACGATGTCGGTGAGAACGAGGTCAAAGCTGTTCAGGCTGAGCAGTTCGAGGGCCTGCCGCCCGCTCGACGCCAGAACAACGTCGAGGCCCTGATGCTCGAGCGTGGAGCCGATCATCGATCGTACCGGGGCTTCGTCATCGACGACAAGAATGCGGGCAGAGGAGCGCCGCACCTGCGGTATGGCCTCATTGGAGGGCGCGCGGTCGAAGTCGACCGCCTTCAAAACTGCCGGACGTACGAGGTTCAAAGCCAATCTATAACCTCCAACGCGAACCCGCGCCACAGACCACGGGATTCAGCAATCCCCGCTTCCTGTCCGTCGGGATCTCCTCGAGAGATTGCAGACTGGATCGTTGCCGATCGCCCCGCTCTCCCTGCCTGTCTTTGCCGCACCCGACTTGCGAGATGCATTCGTCCAAACTATAGAACAGATTATAGTTATGGGTCTTCCTGGCTGACTTGGCAACTAAGGGAAATGCAGCCTACCGAATCACGCCCATTTCAGTCCGAATTTAGCATGCCGACACCATGCTCTCAATGGCTCTTAAGTGGGACCGCAAGAAGGCGGCGGCGACTTCAGCCGGCCCGCCGCAAACTGCGTATTCGATTCAACAGCCCCTTCGAAAGATCCATGTTGTGGGAATTGATTATAGTCCGCAGGGCGACGATGCGGAGCGCTCGGTAGTGGGTCAGTTTGGATTTCCACAGGAAACGCAAGCATTAGCAAGCATGGGAGGCGGTGAGCTATGATTCCGCCATTCCCAAAGCCGCGACCAATTATTCCACGAGAACTACAAAAACCTGAGCGGCTGGCGAAACGAGGACGCATGACCATCGGTATCGGTATGCTCTGCGATGAGGGGTTAATCATCGCCGCCGACACGCAACTTGCGATGACTGATGGCACCACCCGCGAAGGAATAAAGGTCCATCAAGCAATAGCCGATACAGGCGTTTATGTGACTGCAAATGCAACCGACGACGGTAACGCGGCGAACACGCTCATTCCCGACATTCTTACCGATTTGCAGAATCAGGACCCAAAAAACTTTGCACAGTTTGAAAAAATCGTGCGGAATTCGATGTTTGAATGGGCAGATCAATACAGGCAGGGTAACCCCTATATTCAGATAATATTAGGAGCCTCGCTCAATCGGCCAAAGCAAGCGAATATCAGGACCGGAGGCGGAATACGTCTCTACAATTGCGAACCTCCGAATACTATGGTTCCGGTAGACCGAGAAGATGCAAGCGGAGGCTACATTGGAATTGGGGCAGGAGCGAGCGTAACCGACCCGATTTTTAGAACCTTATTTAGCACAACATGTTCCGCTAATATCGGACTTCGCCAAATCGCATACCTAATGCACCGAGCCAAGAAGGATGCGGCGACTGCGTGTGGCGGAGAAACTAATGCGGTATTGCTCAAGAATGAGTTTAGTTTCCCTATGTGGGTGGACCCTTGCCATATGAAAAGAGCAGAGGATTGGGGAAAGAACCTTGATTTCTGTCTCCAGATGACAGCCTGCACATTCTTGGCCGAAACAGATGAAGCCGCAGAGGTTATTTGGGATGCGAATAAGGGTTACATGATTAACCTAGGAAAATTATTCAGGGCGCAAAGGTTTCTAACTGAATCTGGGGAAGACGTTGGATTGCCGCCGCTCATTACTCCACAAGAAAGTGAGCAATAATCCATCGCTAGGCGCTTTCGCCAAGTGCCCTGCGAAACAGTTCCCGGTCGATTTTGGATGGTCCCACGGTTGACTTGGGAAGCAGAGCAATCAATTCCTCCGTGTCCCAAACGTGATCCGTGAGCCCCGCTTCCATCGCTGGCGTTACCCGCAATGTCTGATGCACTCGGCAATAGTTGTAGTGCATATAATGCAACGCTACCGCATGAGCGTGATTCTCAGCTTTCTTGCTGAAACCGTTTGTCAGGCGAGTAAAACGCCGCGAAGACATTCTCAGCGTCAAATTCTGCCGCTCGACATAGGACGTGCTCACATGGTCAGGATCGGGATACCCTAAAACCGTCTTCATCTCGCAGCCAATACACTTGCCCGGAGAATAGCGGCGCTGCTCTTCATCGGACGGCGCGCCGTAGATTTTCTGGAGTTGGGCATAATCCACTTCGATCCCGAATGCGCCCTCCACGGCCTTCAGGTAGGGCTTGTGCGCGTCTGTGGTGACCTGGACGCGCCCTCTGATGCGGCTGGCACAGTCTTCCATGAACTCCAGCGCCCATCCCGCATCTCGTCCGCCGACAAGGTAACTCACAACCATTTTGCTGTCGGCGTCAATCCCTACCCACGTCCAAATATCTCCCCACCCTTGGTATTTCTGCTCCACCGTGGCATTCTTTTTCTTCGCTCCGACAAACGACCAAATTTCATCGCACTGGAGCCGCTTCACTCGGAGATCGCGGACGTGGAAATCGTGAAATGTGGCACATGCTGTACCGATGTCCGCCAGTAGTTTCACAACCGTATTCTTGGCCGCTCCCGTCATTCGGCACGTTGCCCGAATCGAGCACCCTTCAATCAGGCAGCGAATAATCTGTGTTCTGGTTTGGGAGTCCAAGCAATTCATAATGACTATTATGCTAAAGCTGCTTTAGAAAGTCAAGAGAATTGTTTAGGATTGCGGATTATAATTGCGCGTCTGTTGGGAGGGGCAACGGATGGCATCCAAAGTAACCGAATACGGCATCGTCTGCGAAGGATCAGCCGAAAAACTCGTTAAAAAAGTAACCATCTATTTAGGCAAAGGATGGCAGCCGACAGGGGGTGCCGTTTCAGCTATGGATAAAAGCGGAAACGCCTTTTTTATGCAGACCCTTGTTCGCTGTGGACCCCAGGAAGATCCCGCTCGGCGCGTGAAGTGACAGTAGTTCTCGCGCAACCGTGCAAGCACACGCGGCTTCGATCCGGTCTGGATGCCGCTCTAGGATTTGCGTGATTTTTAGCGCCAATTCTATGACCGACTTTTGCTTGCGAAGGGATTGCATTTAGACAAACTCCATGCGATGATGTCGCTGCATGGATTAGCCACACCGAAGACCCGCCCTGGCAGGCGGGTTTTCTATTTGGTGACATGATCGCACGGATCGAAGCATTTAGGAAATAGGAACAACCCCGACCCTTGTTTCTGAATCATCCTGCCTGAAAACTGCGTAAAGTTTGGGCGGGAACAATGGCTGTCCAGTCTCTGACGGAATCGGGAAAATGGAAATCAACTCCCACCCCCATCGGCCAAAATCATTTAGTTTTTCCGTAAGTTTGGTTTCGCCATAGGGAGAATCTTTGATGCTCCACGCTCCTTGCTGACCAAACTCCAGCGGGATTACCTCAACGTGGTACTTCCATACGTTCATCCGTTCTTCTTCCCCCACCGGGCCTGAGCGGCCTTCGCCGCCGCTTTCTTCCGCTGCGCCGCCGTCATGGTCACCAGACGCCGCTTCCCGCCCACCTGACCGCCTTTGCGTCCCATTGCGGCCATGTACGCCGACAGGCTGAAAAGTTCCGCATTCGGCTTTTCGGGAACCGCCTCAGTCGTCGATTGCTCCACAACCCACTTGGCAAGCTGGTTCGGATCGCGCGGTCGTTTGCCCCTAGCGATGGTCATGTTCCCATGATTTCACGAATCGCATTGCCAAATCTAGCCTGTGGAAATTGAAACTGACCCACTACCGAGCGCTCCCCCTTACGCAGAGCCGGGCTGATCCTTCTGTTGCTGGCGCTGGCGGCGGGCGGCAACCCAGCCTTCCTTGACGACCTGGCGGGCCCGGCCCACCGCGAGAGCGCCGGCCGGCACGTCTTTGGTGATGCAGGAGGCGGCGCCGATGTAGGCGCCGTCGTGGAGGGTGACGGGGGCCACGAGCGTCGAGTTGCTGCCCACGAAGACGCCTTCGCCGATGCGGGTCGGGTGCTTGTGAACCCCGTCGTAGTTGCCAAAGATGGTGCCCGCGCCGATATTCGATGCCGCGCCGATCTCGGAGTCGCCGAGATAGGCGAAATGATTGGCCTTGGCGCCTCTGGCGATCCGCGTCTTCTTGCCCTCGACGAAGTTGCCGATGTGAACGTCGGGGCCGATCTCGCACAGGGGGCGCAGATGAGCAAATGGGCCGAGGCGCGCCCCGTCGGCGATCCTGCTCTCGGCCATCACGCAGTTCTGGAGAATGAGCACCCGGTCCCCGATGGTGCAGTTCTCGATCACCGTGTAAGACCGGATGCGGCAATCCGCGCCGACCCGCGTCGTCCCCAGCAACTGGACGAACGGCTCGATGATTGTGTCCGGGCCCACTTCGACGCCGACATCGATCAGGCAGGTCTCCGGACGCAGGATGGTGACGCCGGCGCTCATCAGGCGGCTGGCGTTCGCGTTCCGGTGCAGGGCGTCGAGCCAGACCAGTTCGGCGATGGTGTTGGCGCCGACGATCTCGGCAGGGGTCGCGGTCTGAATGGCCACCACCCGCTCTCCAGCCGCGGAAAGCACGCCTGCCATGTCGGTGAGGTACAGCTCTCCCTGGGGGTTGTCGCCCCTGAGCTCCCCCAGGTGGGCCAGCAGCGGCGCGGTGCGGAAGGCATAAAAACCGGCGTTGATTTCGGGAATCTTGTCCTGCTCGGGGGTGAGGGATCTCTGTTCGACGATTGCCTCGACCTCCGGGGAGCCCGGAGCGCGGCGGATGATGCGGCCGTATCCGAACGACTGGCCGGGAACCGCGGTGAGCAAAGTCATGGCAGCGTGCTGCTGCCGGTGAAAGTGCCAGATGCGCTCGATCGTTTCAGCGCTGATCAGAGGCGCATCGCCGCTGAGCACCAGGATATTCTCGTAGCCCGCAATTGCGTCGCGAGCGGCCTGCACAGCGTGGCCCGTCCCGCGCTGCTCGGTCTGTTCCACGAAGTGCACACCGGTGGCGCCCACGGCCTGGCGCACGCGCTCAGCCTGGTGCCCCACCACCACGTAGATGTGGGCAGGCGAAACGACCCTGCTCGCCGCCGCGATTACATGCGCCAGCAGCGACTTGCCCCCAACCTCGTGGAGCACCTTGGCGCGCTTCGAATTGAGGCGCGTTCCTTTGCCCGCGGCCATAATGACCACGGCCAGACGGGAGTCGGTCCGCTGATCCCGGATAGGTTCGTGGGCAGGTTGCTGAACACGTTCACTTTGCTCGTTCAAGGTTTTTCTCCTTAAGCGCCACTCTCAAGCTATTGCGCGCGGCGGGGCGCGTCAAACCGGGCCTTGCCGCGGCAGATCGGCGCTGCCAATCCGGGGTCTTGCGGCGAGCGTATCCGAGGCGGCTCCAAGTCGCGCCTGCTCATGGAGTTGCCTGTGCGGAGGCCGTCTTGGATCTTGTGGAAAACTGATTTGTGTATTCGCGAGACTCGGCATGCGCGGCGTAGGGGCCGAGTAAATGATTGAAAAATAAAATTCACAAGAAATGGTTTGACAATCGTATATTGGTTTGGTTATTCTGATGCCGGTAACAATCAACCCAACGGAGGAAAATATGCGCACAAGTCTCGTATCGACTCTTCTTCTCGGCTCGATCCTCTTTCCCGTCGCCGCGGTCGCCAGCCAGACCAAGGCCGACGCGTCCCTGTCCACCACCAACCTCCGCGTCAGCACCGGAGTGGTTGCACCGGCAATCCTCAGGACGACCCAGGTCACGGTTCCGCAGGGTGTGGCTTACAGCGACATCCCCGAGGGTGCCCAGGTCGGCCTCCTGCTCACCGTTGACAAGAACGGCGCCCCTGAAGACATCCAGGTGGTTCGTTCCCTGAACGCCTCGTGGGATGCCAGCGTCGTGAGCGCTGTCCGCCAGTTCCGCTTCCGTCCCGGCACCATCGACAACCAGCCGATTCCGGTGGACGTGAACCTGACCGTCACCATCGCCCGGTAAACCAGCGGGCAGACCCTTCGCAACCGGGATGGCCTACCCTCCAGTCCGGTTTCCAGTCCACCCAACCTGAAGGCTTCCCGGCAAGGCGCCGCCGGGATCCTGGCAAAGCCACAGCGCGGCCGGGAACGCTCGATCCCTGTTCTCTTCCGGCCGCGCCAGAGACGATCCCCGCCAGACCGCAACCCGGCAATCGCATACAAGAAAGCCCCGGCCAGTCAACCGGCCGGGGCGCAGCAAGAATACAGACCTCCCCCAAACTGATAAGAAACAAAATTGCAAGTGCAACAAAACAAGAGATGAATTCTACGGACTCCCACCCATCGGACAAAAACAAAGGCGTCCGATGGATGGGGCACAGTTTCATCCCCCGCGGGTCGGCAACGACGGTGGAGGACTAAAAGGTAAACCGCCCCGTGAACTGCAACTCACGCGGGTCGTTCGCCGACGAGCATCCAAAACCGCCCGCCGTCACGCAGACCGTGCCGTCGCTGCCGCTGGGGTTGGGAGTTCCCTGGTGGTTGAAGACGTTGAAGGCGTCGAAGTTAAGGCGCAAGTTCATCCGTTCGTTGATGGGAAAGACCTTGAACAGGGAGAGATCGGCTTCCCAGTTCCATGGCCCGTTAAGGATGGTATGGCCGAAGGGATTGGCGACGTCGATACCCGTTTCCGAAGAGCCGTTGTTGGTTGCCGACGGCACGTCGCCGTAGCCGATGACGGTTCCGTCTTTCTGCCCTTCGACATTGCTCATGCTGACCTCGTTTTCGCCGAAGTACTTGCCCGCGACGGCTTTGCCGTTGCTGGGCGAGCTGCAGTCGGTGCTGTCGATGGGCGTCTGATAGGGCGCCCAGCCGCTGGGCAGGCCGCTGACTACGGTTGACAATCCTGCCGAACAGGTGTTGCCGGAACGGGCGGTGAGCGGAATGTAGCCATTGAACCACTCGTAGCCCTTCAGGCATACGCCGCTGCGGCAGTCGGTGATGGGCGCGCCTTTCTTGTATATGTGGACTCCGCTGGAGTTGATCGGCCCCCAGTTCGATGATGTGATGTCGAAGTCCTTCAGGATGATGTGCCCGGCGCCGGAGATCTGCCAGCCGCCGATGACCTCGTCCAGGGGCTTGTCGACGCCGCTGAAGAACCGCTTGCCATGTCCGAAGGGCAGGTCGTAGATGCCGTTGAACTGGATGTGCTGGGGCGGGTTGTTGGTGTCCACCTCATAGTTCTCCCAGCGGTTGAGGGCCTTGTAATATCCCCAGGCGGGTACGCCGGCCGGAGGCGGCGGAGGCAGAGCCGGCGCAATCAGCGTGCCGCCTACGGGTGTGGCCAAGCCCGACGAGGAACCCGCGCCGACGTAGTTGCCCACGTAGGAGTTGACGAAGGCGCTGTAGGGGGCGATGTCGCCGGCATTCTCGCCGCCGTAGTCATCACCGGTGCGCATCGATTTGGACCAGACGTACATGATCTGCCATGCGGAGCCGTGGGCGTAGAGTTTCTGGAAGTTGAGCTGGAGCGAGTTGTAGTTCGACCAGCCTGTCTTCTGGATCAGTTCGTTCCCGTCGCCCCAGGTGACCTGGTCGTAGGGGCCTTCGCCGGTGCCGCTGTTTTCGGGTCCGATGGCGCTGGAGTGGGGAGGCTCCGCGCCTTGCTGGATCTCCCAGTTGTACTCGGAAGGGTGGGCATTGTAGTAGAAGTAGTTGTTCAGGTTTCCGCCGCGGGAGTAGACGTAGCTCGCCCGCAGGACGGAGTCCCACTTCAAGGGCTGCTCGATGGTGAAATTGGCTTCGTCCATGTAGCTGGGGGCGTCGTCGGGATCGATAGTCGTCTCGCTCGTGCCCGGCTTGATGGCTGTGGTGGTCGCGCTGTTAATCACGCCGGTGCTGTTCACGCCCATGATCGGCGTGCCGTTGCCCGTGCTTGCGTTGGTGGTGTTGTAGTTGAAGCTCGAAGAGCTGTTCTGCGGGGCGAGCAGCATGTAATTGGTGTGGGGGGTGAGCTGATTGCTGGTGTAGCTCTCGGAGTAGCCGGCGATGAAGGGATTGTTGCGGTTCACGAGGCGGTAGCCCTCGCGTACGGGCACGGGATAGAGATACCTGGCGACGCCGCCGCGCAGCACCGTTCCCCAATGGCCGAAGGGCTGCCAGGCCACGCCGAAACGGGGAAGGAAGTTGGCGTCGAAGTTATCGGTCAGCGCCGAGGGCAGGCCGGCCTCTGCGGGTGTCTCGAACGTGGCGCCGTTGTTCATGTCGTTGGTGATGACGGCCTGAGTGGTCAAGCCTTTGGCGATCAGCGTGGAGGTCGGAACAGCGGTGACAATGGCGTCGTGCTTGAGGTCGAAGGTCATCATCTCGTCGCCCTCCGAAGCAGCCGGATAGGCTTCCCAGCGCAGGCCCAGGTCGAGCGTCAGGTCATTGCGGACGCGGTAGTTGTCCTGGAAGTAGCCGGCGATCTCCATGTCGTGGATGTGTTGATAGGGCGGCTCCAGGTTGTTGCTGTAGCTGTATGCCGAACCGATGTACTCGTCGGCGTTCAACTGGCCGGAGTTCGCATAGGCGTTGGCTTCTGAATCGCTGTACTTGGTGGGATCGAGGAGCCCGGTGGCGAGGCCGTCGAATTCCACCTCGTCCTTGATCTCGTCGGGACGCGATCCGAACTCCTCAAAGCGGTAGCGTCCGCCGAAGAGGAACTCGTGCCGGCCGAAGGTTCGGGTCAGGTTCTCGTCGACCTGGAAGACCTTCGAGGTCATGCCGTACTGGAACATCGTCCCGTCCATCTCCTGGAGAATGTTGTTGACGTACGGAAAGCCCAGCTCGCCGAAGTTGTTGGGCAGGCCCAGCTCCTGCTCGTAGTCGGTAAAAGGATTTCCGCCGGCGTAGTTCTGCTCGCTCTCCCAGGTCCCGCTCAAAACCGTCTCGGAGAAGAGGGTTGGCGAGAAGATGTGGGTAAATCCGATGGAGGAGGCGAAGGTGGCGTCCGGATCGTAGGCGATGCCGCTGGCCCCGGCGGGGATGGTGACGCCGGCGGCGGTTTTGGCCGCCAGCGTGTAGGACTCCTTGTCGGGGTCGTTGCGCGGCGTGATGTCTGTGGAGATGTTTTGGGTGTAGCGCAGGTAGGCCCGGTTGTTCTGGTTGAAGACGTGATCGAGGCGGAAGGTGATCTGCGGCTCGATCTGCAGCTCATTCACCATGCCGACGAGGTTATCTCCGACCAGCGGGTTCTGGGTGTTGGAAGGCAGCGGCGTCATGGCGTTCAGGACCGCGGCGGTGGGCGACTCGCGGTCCGGATTGATCGTATTCAGCACTCCGTTGTAGGCGAAGGGCGTGCGGCAATAGGGATTGGCATAAGCGGCAGTGCCATCTCCGGAGGGCTCGGCGCAAGCGGCGCTGTTGGTCGTGGTATCCGGGTCATAGAGCTCCTGCAAAACGTTGGAGCTGTTGGTCGCTCCGCTGAAGTCGCCGTTGCGCATGGCCAGCGTGGGCACCTTCTCGTCCTGTTCGGCTACACTCGCCTGCGAATAGCGCTCGTAGGCGAAGAACCAGAAGCTCTTGTTCCGGCCGTGATAGACGTGCGGGATCACGATGGGACCACCGGCGGAGAGGCCGAACTCGTTGCGCACCAGGTGAGGCGCGGCGAAGTCGGAGGAGTCGTTCCTCGTTCGCGATTCGCCCATGTCGTTGTTGCGGGCCGTCTCAAAGAAGGTGCCGTGCAACTGGTTGGTGCCGGACTTGGTCTGGAGCACGACGGTGGTTGGAGAAGCATACTGCGCGCCCGCATTGGAGTCCTCTACGCGAACCTGCTGCAGCGAATCCGGATCGACGACCTGCACCGCGCCTGTGTGCAGGCCGCCGAACTCGCGATTGGCCAGGGTGGCGCCATCCACTTCATATTCGGTTGCCGGCCCGGGCTCACCATTGGCGCAGGAACTGGACTCCGGGCAGCTCTCCAGTCCGGGTGTGGTCTCGTTCACCAGCGTGACGATGTTGCGCCCGTTCATGGGCAACTGGTTGATCCGCGCGTTGTCGAGCGTTCCCGTAATGGTGCCGTTGGTGGTGTCGACGAGCTGGACCTCGTTGGCCTGGACCGTGACCTTCTGGGTGATGGAGCCGGCCGTCATCACCGGATTGACCACCGCGGCCTGGCCGACCAGCAGTTCGAGGTTGCGGCTGTAAGTCTTCATGCTCGGCGCGGTGACCGACACGTTATAGGTGCCGGTGAACAGGTCAGGCACGATGTAGAAGCCCACTTTATTGGACTTCGTGGTAGTCTTCACGCCGGTGGCATGGTTGGTGACCGTGATGGCTGCGCCCGGTATCACGGCGCCCGTCGGGTCCTTCACGGTTCCCTCGATCAGGCCCGCGCCGCTCTGGGCCAACGCGCCTGTGCAACACAAGACCATCACTCCGATGGCGAAGGCGAGCGCGGCTGCAGGCATTCTCCGTACGCGGAAAACCCCGTGCACACTGCCGATTGAACTCCTCATGGAAGCTTGTCCTCCTGATTTGCAGCTGAGCTTGTTTGTTTGCTTGAGTGACTGTTTAGCTTGAGAAACGAACGAGCGATTGCGGCGGTCGCCGCCGGGAAGGCCGGTTCCGGCTGGGGAAAGTGAGAGGGCGCCTGGAGCACGGCAACGCGCTCTCGAGCGGCGTTCTGAGTGGTGTGCTTCACGTTGTTGGCCTCGAGCGTGAATCCGTATTCAACCCAACCGCAGCCACACCGGATCGCGGCAAATCGACGCCGCAACATGGGCCATGGTCGCCCAAGTGACGACGAGCAAGGTTCTCCTTCAAGCGCGGAGGTATCTCTGTGGCAGGTCGGCTGAGTCTGGTTGTAGATTTACTGTCGTCGTGTGAGTGGGCGCTCCGAATCGCGGGCAATCCTGGCAACCGGCCGCGAGCTGCTGGGGAGCCACCGTCTCACAGACACTTGAGCCTCCGCCTCGGAACACGCGACGGGCAAGTGAATTTACGGTGTGAATTCGGGAAGAACGATGGGTAAGGAATTGAGAACGAGCCGGTTGCTGGTGTGACAAACCCGATTGCACCGGACGAGGCCGGAAGCCGGGGATCGTAACACGAAGCACCCGCAACCGACAGAAAATGCTCGGGAATCGAAGACCGGCTGGCTGGAGGGGCCAGAGCCCTCCGCGTGCCGGGCCCGGTTAACTCAAGTCCGGGACAATCAAAGGAAAGCAAAGGGATTCTTACACGTAAGAGAAGAACTCCTCACGGGGCGGATCGAAGGACGGTAAGGGATTCTTCGGGGCGCCGGCCTGGAGGGGTCGGCCTTGCGAGGCGGATCGACTCGTTCGACTGCGGGAGCTCGGCGGGCGCGGGCGCGATCTCGCCGGCGCAGGCGAATCCCCGCCTTGCCGCAAGGAGCGCGGCAAGACGGGGACGGAGCACACCGGGGGTCTGCGCGCTCAGTGCTTCGGCGCCGGGATGCGGACCAGCAGGATATCGTGGCTGGCGATCTCGATAGGTTCGTCGTTGGTGAGCGTGACTTCCTTGCCGGTCCAGAGGTCTTTGCCCTGCTGCGGGCCGTGGAGGCCGAGCCTGGCGAGATCGAGATGGAAGGGGTGGGTGGAGTAGCGATCGCTGCCGGCGTTGAGGACGGCGATGGCCAAGGCGCCGCCTTCAAGATGGCGGGTCCAGACCTCGACCTCGCCGTCGGCGTAGGCGCGGGTGGCTTGCTTGCCCAGCCGGTCCTGGTCGATGGCGATGACGTCGTGGTTGGTGAGGATGGCGAGGATCTCAGGCTTCATGTCGGCAAGGTCGTTGCCGGCCAGCAGGGGCGCGGCCAGCATGGCCCACATGGAGAAGTGGGAGCGGTCTTCGGCCAGAGAGAGGTACCTGATCCTGCCGCCACGCCCCTCGGCGCCGTTGCCGACTTCGAGCATGTCGGGGTCGTTCCAGTGGCCGGGGCCGGCGTATTGAGCGAGGCCGGCCTGCTGCTCGAGGATGTCGTAGATGCTGTCCCAGCTGGGCCGGATATCGCCGGTGGTCCGCCAGAGGTTGCCGCCGAGCGAAGGCGCCCACTCCCAGACGGAATCCCAGCCGTACTGGCAGAGGGAGAAGACGATGGGGCGGCCGGTGGACTCGAGGGCCTTGTGCATTTTGTCATAGGCGGCGATCATCATCTTCATCTGGGCGGCCTTGTCGTTGGGATAGGTCTGCTGCATGACACCGATGTAGCTGCAGAGGTCGTACTTGAGGTAGTCGATGCCCCAGGAGGCATAGAGGTCGGCGTCCTGCTGCTCGTGGCCGTAGGAACCCTCGTAGCCGGCGCAGGTTTTGGGTCCAGGCCCGGAGTAGATGCCGAGCTTGAGCCCCTTGGAGTGGACGTAGTCGGCGAGGGCCTTCATGTCGGGGAACTTGGAGTTGGGGTGGAGGACGCCGTTCGAATCGCGCTGTCCTTGCCAGGTGTCGTCGATGTTCACGTATACATAGCCTGCGTCGCGCATTCCATTGGAGGCCATCGCGTCGGCCGCGGCCTGCACATCCTGCTGGGTGACGTTGCCGTGGAAGTAGTTCCAACTGTTCCAGCCCATGGGCGGGGTCAGGGCTACGGAGCCAGGATCGGCCGCGGAGGCCGGAGGCTGCGATGTGGCGGCAAGGGTGGCCAGGGAAAGCGCGGCCAGGACGAGAGGAACGGCAAGGCGCATGGCGGGAATCTCCTCGAAAAGACGTTCCCGGGAATGGTAGTCAATGAAAACGATTTCTGCAACGGGAAAGCAATCCGGTTCCGGAGGGCGCTGCGGATTGTTTTGTGCCGGCTTTCGCTGCGTTCAACCGCTCCCGCAGGGGCTGAAGCCCGATCTTTCTTTTGAAGCATTTGCGGCACGAGTGAACTCGTGCCCTGTTACAAGACCCTCTCGCATGGAGTTTTTCCGCGGCCTGTGATGCCGTGCCTCTTCAAAGCCGGTTTATGAAGCAGCTGCTATTCGGTGCGCAGGGCCTGCATGGGATCGACGGCGGCGGCGCGGCGGGCGGGAAGCAGGCAGGCGGCGGCGCCGGTGGCGATAAGGACGGCGACGGCCGAGGCCCCGATGAGCGGGTTGTAGGGGCTGACTTCAAAGAGCAGGCTGGAGACGAGGCGGGCGCAGGCGAGGGTGAGGACGACGCCCGCGGCGGCGCCGAGGACGACGGGGATGAGGCCGTCGCGGAGAACGAGGGCGTAGATGCTCGTTCTTTGCGCGCCCAGAGCCATGCGCAGGCCGATCTCGTGGCTGCGCTGGGCGACGGAGTACGTGGAGACGCCGTAGACGCCCAGGCCGGCGAGGAGCAGCGCGCTCAGGGCGAAGACGAGCAGCAAATCGAGCTCGAAGCGGCGGGCGGAGACGGAGTCAGAGACGAAGCCGCCGAGGGTGCGGACGACGGGGACGGAGACGGCGGGATCGACGGACCAGATGGCTTTGCGCACGGCGTCGGCGAGGACGGCGGGATCCTGACGGGTGCGCACGACGAGGCTGCTGGAGCCGTCGCAGCGATACCAGTAAGGAATGTAGACCATCATGGGGTCGGGACGGGCGAGGGAGATGGTGCGGGCGTCGGCGACGATGCCGATGAGGGTGAAGGGATGGCCGTCGTCGTCGCCGGCGCGGACGAAGGTGCGGCCGACGGGATTTCTGACGCCGGGCCAGAGGGTGCGGGCGGTGAGCTGGGAGACGAGGGCGACGCGCTTGCCGTCATCGCTCGAGGTGAGATAGCGGCCGGCGACCAGGGGAAGATGGACGGAATCGAAGTAGCCGGGGCTGATCCAGCGGAAGTGCTCGGAGGGCAGCTCCATGAAGGGGCGGGTGTCGCCGGGGACGCGGAGCATGTCGATCCAGAAGTCGCCGGCGAGGGGCAGGACGCTGACCATGCCGGCGGATTCAACGGAGGGGAGCTGGCGGATGCGGTCGAGGGCGGCGTGATAGAAGGCTTCGCGGGATTGCAGCTTGTCGTAGGAGTTGGCGGGCAAGTCGACCTGGGCGGCAAGGACGTGTTCGGCGTTGAAGCCGCGATCGGTGTTCAGCAGATGGATGAGACTGGCGGAGAGGAGGCCGGTCATGAGGACGAGGGCGACGCTGACGGCGACTTCGACGGAGACGAGCGCGGCGCGGAGGCGCTTGCTGCGGCGGGATTCACTGGCCAGGCGGGATTCGCCGCGAAGGACTTCCTGGGGCTGGGTGCGCGATGCCATCCAGGCCGGGGCGGCGCCGGCGAGGAGGGTAGAGAGAACGGCGAGAGCCAGGGCGCAGGCGGCGCCGGCCCAGTCGAGATGGAGGGGACCGCGGAAGTCGAGCGCGGGCGGGAGCAAGCGCTGCAGCAAGGGGACGAGGAAGGACGCGAGAAGAACGCCGCAGGCGCCGCCGAGGGCAGCAAGCACGGCGGTTTCACGCAGGGCGGTGCGGAGCATCTGGAGGCGGGTGGCGCCGAGTGCGGCGGCAACAGCCATCTGCTGGCGCCGGCCGACGGCGCGGGAGAGCAGAAGGTTGGCGATGTTGACGCAGCCGACGAGAAGCAGCCCGGCGACAGCGGCGAGGAGGATGAACAAGGGCGCGCGATTGGTGCCGACGATGGCCTGCTGAAAAGGCGTGAGTACGGCCGAAAGGGTTCCCTTCTCCTGAGGCGGCAGCGAGGCCGAGATGGAGTGCTGGAGGGCGTTGAGCTGGGCGCCGGCCTGGGCGGTGGTGACGCCGGGATTGAGGCGGGCGAGACCGAAGTAGTTGAAGTCCCCCATGGCCTCAGAGAGCTGATCTTTGGTGAAGGCGAGGGGGAGGATGGCTTCAACGGCGCTGCCGTGATCGGCCTTGGTGAGGATGGCGTTGACGACGGGGAGATGGAACGAGGGCGGCATGACGCCGATGACGGTGTAAGGGAATCCGTTGAGCGTGACGGACTTGCCGAGGATGGCGGGATTGCTTTGAAACTGGGTTCGCCAGAGGTCGTACATGAGGAGGACGACGCGGTCGTTGCCGGGCTGTGCTTCCCGGGGCGTGAAGGCGCGGCCGAGCATGGGCGAGACGCCAAAGACGGAGAAGACGCCGGGGGTGGCGTTGACGATTTTGACCTGGAGGGGATGGCCGCCCGTACCGAGAGGCAGGGAGCCCTCCTGCATGGCGGCCATGGACTGGAAGGCGGTGCTGTTGCGCTGCCAGTAGGCAAAGTGGTTGGCGCTCAAGGGGAGCTGGGGGTAGATGTCACGAAACTCGGCAACCTGTTCTTCCAGGACGACGAGGCGGCCCGCTTGCGGATAGGGCAGCGGCCGCAGCATGACGTCGTAGACGAGGGTGAAGATGGCCGTGGTGGCGCCGATGCCGAGGGCGAGGGTGAGGACGGCGGTGACCGTGAAGCCGGGGGCGTTGCGCAACTGGCGAAGGGCGAGGCGCAGGTCGTGAAGAAGAGTGCGCATGATGACTCCGTTGGCCGGGAGGCTCCGGTCCGACAAGGGCATGTAGCGGGCCACAACCGGAGGCGGATCAGGCGGTTGATTCGGAATGGCTTGGAAGAATGATACGCAGGGGCAAGCGAGACGGTTCCCGTTCGAAAACGGAGACGGGTGTCCGGGATCGGACGGAGCTGGTCTATTCGACGCGGCCCAGGGTGACGGCGAACCAGTTCTGCGGGTCAGTCCAGGCGGCTTCGGGATGGAAGCCGGCTTCCGCGAGGAGGGCCTCAGGCTGGCCGGGGGAGTATTTGTAGCTGTTCTCGGTGTGGATGGTCTCGCCGGCGGCGAAGTGGAGGGAGAGATCGAGGGCGGGGATGCGGACCTGCTGGGCGACCCGGCTTTCGAGATGCATCTCGATGCGGGAGTGGGCGCGGTTCCAGAGGGCGCGGTGGACGAAGGCGTAGGGGTTGAAGCCGGCGGCGAGCTCGCGGTTAAGGCGAACGAGCAGGTTGCGGTTGAAGGCCGCGGTAACGCCGGATGCGTCGTCGTATGCGGCGAGGAGGATGGACTCGTCCTTGACGAGATCGACGCCGAGGAGGATAGCGTCGCCGGGGTTGAGGCGGGCGCGGACGCGGCGGAGGAGGCCGAGGGCCTCGGCGGGCTCGAAGTTGCCGATGCTGGAGCCGATGTAGAGAACGAGGCGGCGCTCGCCGGATTGCGGAGGCATGAAGACGAGGCCGTTGGTGTAATCGAGGACGCGGGGCGTGACGGCGACGGCGGGCAGTTCGCAGGCCAGGCGGCGGACAGCGACATCGAGGGCGCCGGAGGAGACGTCGATGGGTTCGTAGACGACCTTGGGCTGGCGCCGGGCGGCGGCGGCGAGGAGGAGGCAGGTCTTGGCGGCAGAGCCGGCGCCCAGCTCGACGATGCGGAGGGGCGCGCCGGCGGCGGCCTGCTCCAGGATGGCCGGGGAGTGCGCGGCGAGAATGGACCGCTCGGTGCGGGTGGGGTAGTACTCGGGCAGCTCGGTGATGCGGTCGAAGAGGTCGGAGCCCGCGTCGTCGTAGAAGAGCCACGGCGGCAGCCGCCTGGGACGGGAAGAGAGGCCCTGGTGAACGGCGGCTGCGAGGTGCGAATCAATCTGCGCGGGCTGGCCGGGCTGCGGGAGTACAGCAGGGGAAGCTGCTGGTGTCATGTCTTTTGTAGGATGCGGGGCCCCCTGCCGGGGTATCGGGAATTTGATGAAAATGCCGCGCAATTTCCCGCCGGGCCCCGGAATTCGGCTCAGAACGCGAGACGGATGCCCGAGAACTGCCAACGGGTCTCGGGCGGGAAGAAGTTGCGGTAGCTGGGGCGGATGTGGGCGGCGGGGGTGACGCAGGAGCCTCCGCGGAGGACCATCTGGCCGCTCATGAACTTGCCGTTGTACTCACCGAGGGAGCCGGGGAGGGGTTTGAAGCCGGGATAGGCGAGATAGGCGCTGGCGGTCCACTCCCAGACGTCGCCGTACCACTGCGTGGGGCCTTGGTTTTGGTGCTGCGCACGGCCCTGGTTTTGGACGAGTGAGGAGGTGGTGCAAGCAGCGGGCGTCAGCAGGCCGGAGTCGAGGAGGTTGCCGGCGATGGGCTGGTCCGCGGCGGCGGACTCCCACTCGAACTCGGTGGGGAGGCGATGGCCGGCCCAGCGGGCGTAGGCGTCGGCCTCGTAGTAACTGACGTGGCTGACGGGAGCGGCGGCGAGCTGTTCGAGGGGGAGTTCACCGCGGAGGGTGAAGATGCGCCAGGCGCCGCCCTCGGCCGGGGTCCAGTAGAGCGGGGCGCGCCAATGGTTGGCCTGGACGGCGTCCCAGCCGGCGGAGAGCCAGAGCTCGGCGCGGCTGTAGCCGCCATCGGCGATGAAGGCGGCAAATTCGGCGCAGGTGACGAGGCGGCCGGCGAGGGCGAAGGGCTCAAGCCAGACGCGGTGGCGGGCGAGTTCATTATCGAAGCAAAAACCGGAGCCGGAGTAACCGGCTTCGCGGAGACCGCCATCATATTGAATGAAATCGATGGGGCCGGGAGTATTGCCATCCCAGGTCTCAGAAGCGAGACCTGGGGCACCCGAGCTGTTTCCCACTCGAAGACCTGGGGCACCCGAGCTGTTTCTCACTCGAAGACCTAGGGCACCCGCACCCGCCGCGAGATAAGCGGGGCGGAGGGGGTTGGTGAAAAAGGCGTGGAGGATGTCGGTGAGGAGCAGCTCCTGGTGTTGCTCCTCGTGGTTCGCGCCGAGCTCGATGCGGCGGAGGGCCTCGGGAGCGGGGTCCCCGTCGAGGAGACGCTCGATGTCGCGGTCCACGTGCTCGCGATAGGCGAGGATTTCCTCGATGCCGGGACGGGAGAAAGACGAACGAAGGCGCTTCTCGGGGAACTGCGAGAAGGACTGGTAGTAGCTGTTGAAGAGCCAGGGGAAGTCGGAGTTGAAGAGCCGGTAGCCGGGGAGGAACTCACGCAGAATGAAGGACTCAAAGAACCAGGCGGTGTGGGCGAGATGCCACTTGGCGGGCGAGGCCTCGGGACAGGACTGGACCATCATGTCCTCGGGGGTGAGGGGCCGGACGAGATCGAGAGTGCGTTGGCGGACGTCCTGGAAGCGGGCGGTAAGCGCGGGAGCGGCTGAAACGGCCAGGTCCATTGTGGTTCCCCTCCTGAATTGAGTCTACCGGTCTGAACCGAGGTGATTTGACTCACTTTTTCGATGCAACTTTGGAGGTAAAGTTGTTGACGAATTCGCTGATTTGGGCCTTTAATTCCAAGCGGACGATCGACGGTTCCTTCGCAAGGAGGGAAATATGCACCGGAGCGATCCAAGCCGGCGGATGCCGGCCATTGCATTGTTTGTGGTGATGTTTTGTGAACCCCTGGTAATCTGCGCACAACGCGACCTGCGGGGCGTCCCGACGGCCGCGGATACAGAGACACAGGGGACAACCCCGGATTTTCATCCGACGCACGAGCAGATTGGCGACGCGCTGCTGGCGCACCAGCGCTTCCAGGAAGCGATCGCGGAGTACAAGCAGGCGCCCCAGAACTCCGCGGACGTATGGAACAAGATGGGCATCGCCTATCAATTAATGTCCGACCCGAAGGATGCGGAACACTGCTACCAGGAGGCGTTCCGGCGGAATCCAAAGAATGCTCACGTTGTCAATAACCTGGCGACGATCTACGACTCGGAGAAGGAGTACCGGAAGGCGGAGCACCTTTACCGGAAGTCGCTCAAGCTGGATCCGAATTCGGCCCTCGTGACCAAGAACCTGGGCACGAACCTGATGACGCGCCACAAGTACAAGGAGGGCTGGGCGGAGTACAAGCGGGCGCTTGAGCTCGATCCGCGTATCTTCGACGAGCGCGGGGCTTCGCTGGTAGAGAACACGGCATCGCTGCAGGATCGCGGGGCCATGAACTACTACATGGCGAAGGGCTGCGTGCAGGCGGGTCTGACGGACCGCGCGATCCAGTACCTGCGTCTGGCGATGAGCGAAGGGTACTTGAGCCCGAAGAAGGTCGCCGAGGACAGCAGCTTCTCTGCCCTGCATGGGAACCCGACGTTCCAGAAGCTGATGGCGGAGCAACGGGAGCAGTAGAGGCGGTCTGAAGAGGCGAGCCGGGCCGGCTCGTCGTCCGGGATGCGTAATCCCTCGTCTATGATCTTGGGGACTGGGGTGTGAGGACGTGCGCAGAGCAGGTTGGTTTTGGGATTACCGCAGGTTCCCGGAGGAGTGGCGATGCGATTCGGTTTACCGCTTGCAGTTGTTTTGAGCCTGGCGCTGAGCGCCGGCGCGTGGGCACAGGACGAAAATGCCGGACCCCCGGCGGGACAAAGCGGAGGGGGCGGCTATGGACAGCGCGGCGGCCGGGGCTTTGGCGGCGGCATGGGGATGATGGGCCGGGGCGTCGCAGGGACGGTGACCGCGGCGGCCGCCGACCATTTTACGGTGAAGACGTTTGAAGGCGACACCTACGCGGTGAACTTCAGCGCCAACACGCGGGTGATGAAGCTGACCGGCGGCGGGCGCGGGACGGGCGGAGGCGGCGGCATGGGCCGCGGCGGCAACCCGCCCGAGCAGATCCAGGCGAGCGACATCAAGGTGGGCGACGCCATCGCGGCACGGGGCGAGGTCGACTCTTCGGCGAAGACGGTGGGCGCGGTGATGATCGCCGAACTGACCCCGGAGATGGCCAAGCGCATGGAAGAGATGGCGGCCAGCTACGGGAAGACCTGGCTGATGGGCCGGGTGACGGCGGTGAACGGGACCAGCGTAACGCTGATGGGAACCGAAGACAACACGGCGCATACGTTTGTGGCCAACGAGAACACGGACTTCCGCGAACGGCGCCAACCGATCACCCTGGCCGACGTGAAGGTGGGCGACATGGTGCGCGTGGAGGGGGCCGTGCAGAACGGGGTGTTCACGGCGGCGACGGTGAACCTGATGCGGATGCCGATGGGCGGCCGGGGTGGAGCGGGGGGCGAAGGCGGTCCGGGAGGCGGTCCGGGCGGGCAGGGTGGACCGGGAGATGGTCCGCCCAATCAATAGAGCACTTCATCATTCAATGCGGTTGAGTTGCTCCGGGAACTGCGGCTGCGATAGTTCACTTCGTAGAGGCAGGCGCGCCCGTGGGGGCCGGCTCACCTTTGTGCGCGGATGTGAGCGGGTGGACGGTGACCAGAGACTCGCCCAGGACCTCATAGCCCTTTTCAAGGCGAACGCTCAGGAGGGCCTGAAAGAGCGGAGGCGCGCCGTTGGCGCCGTGGATTCCCTGCGCAGCGAGGGCCTTGAGGAGCTCTTCGAGGTCGGTCCTTGAGGTTGCGAACATGGCGGCGCCCTCGCATCCGGTGGTGTCGAGACCGCCGAGATCCACGATGTAGCGCCCGGGAACGACGCTGGGCTCGACCGTGATGAGAGCGTGGTCAGTCTTGAGAACCCCGGTTTGAGGATCGCGCACGGTGCCATAGACGGAGGCTTCGCCGGGACGGGGATGGGCGTTGACGATGACTCCGCTCCAGTCCTGCTGGCCAGAGTGCGGATCCTTGAAGCTGAAGTCGCCCATGGTGTTGAACTGGGCCACGGCGAAGCTCTGGAAGGAGGAGCCGACCAGGATGACGTCGTGCTGTTTGAGGTCGTCGGGCGTGAGGTCCTTGCCGGCCTCGATCACGGGCCTGATGCCCATCTCTCCGAAGAGATTGGCGAGGGTGGCAATGGCCTCGAGGTCGCCGGAGCCGAGATAGGAGGTCTCGTAGTAGAGTTTGCCGGCCCTGGCGACGAGGGCGGGGGCCGCGGCATACTGCTGGGCGAAGTGGGGATCGACGGGGGCGCCGCGGAAGTCGCCGGCCTCATGGGGGAACCAGAAGAGGTCGCTGCGGGCATCGAGGAGAAAGACGGCGTCGGCGTGGGCGATGATGGGAGACGTATCGTTGCCGAGGAGGCCGGCCCAGAAGGTCTTGACCGGATCGGGGGACTTATCGGCAGCGGAAGAGGCGGAAGCGTTGCCGGCCGGACCGGAGCGGAGACGGTGGCTCCCCACCCACAGACCTATGGCAAAGATGGCGGCGGCGGCAGCGGCAGTCACCACCGAGCGGATGGAAGGAAGCCAGTCGAATCGCCGCGGTCTTTGCGGGGCCTGGCCGGCGGAGGAAGCATCGGATCCCTCCGGAGGGATGGCGGGGTCGCCTGATGAACCCGTATCCAGGGGTGGCGCGGACAGGTGGCCCGGGCTTCCATTGGGCGTAGCGGCCATGTCGATCGTGGGCAGATAGTGGCCCTTGGGGATCTCGATGAGGATGGGGTCGTGGCGGCCGTCGGTGTCGTAGTACTCCCTGAGCTTCTGGCGAAGGCGATGGGTCTGGACGCGGACGATGGGGTCGGTCTTGGGATCGAAGTCCATGGGCCGGCCGAAGGCCTCGACCCCGATGGTGTATTCCTTCAAAGACTCGGCCTCGGTTCCGTAGGCATGGGCGACGAGAAACTGCAGGAGCTGCTGGAGGGTGTGGGCATTGCGAAACGCGGCGGAGCGAAGAATACGCTCCGTCTGGTGTCGGCTTTGCTCCTGGGGCGGGTATGCCACTGTCGCACCTCCACGGTCGGCCAGCGTCAGAACCGAGCCGAAGGTTCCGGGGGGGGCGCAGTCCTTGCGGCGGGCTTTGAACCCCGGCCCCGGCCAGCGCAGGCCCCAGCGCCACAGCCCCAGATTTGACTTCATGATTCTACGACAGCCTGGGACAAGCGGATAAGGACGCCTGTCCGCAGGGCGCGGAGAACCGCCGAAGCTGTAACAAGAGCTTTAACGTGGCGACGCGTCGTCGAGTTCCGACAAGATACTGCGAAGATTCGACAGGAGATAGCGCAGGTGCTCGACGTTTCACCCGTTGGTAACCCCCGGTTACTAGTCAGCCCGAGCATTGTGACACCAGTATGGTGACCGTTTCATGGACAGCTCTCCATCGAGCATCAGGGTTTGTTGCGATTGAGCCCAGAGAGCTGCGGGCCGCAGGCGATTCCCGAGAATGAAAACGCTAACAACTGCGCGCACGGATGCGGCAGACCAGATTTGGGAGGACATATGCAAAGGCGATGGATGGCAGTATGGGCAGCCGCCGGACTGGCCCTGATCCTGTTGTTTCCGGTTAAGGTTGCGCTGGGCCAGGCAGTGACGGGGTCGCTGCTGGGCACGGTCCAGGACCCCACCGGGGCTGTGGTCCCCCACGCAAGCGTGACGCTCACCAACGAAGGCACCAACGTTGAAAACCAGACGCAGACGGGGCCGCAGGGCTTCTACACGTTTCCCAACCTCAATCCGGGCGAGTACACCGTGACGGTGGAGGCGTCCGGGTTCAAAAAGATCATTTCGCGGCACAACGTGGTCCAGGTGGAACAGACGACGACCGTGAACCTCACAGTGCAACCGGGCGCGGTGACCGCGGAAGTAACGGTGACCGGTGCGACCCCGATGGTGGAGACCACCACGTCAGACCTGGGCACGACGATCAGCCAGACCCAGATCAACAACCTGCCCGTGAACGGGAGAATCCCGGCGATGCTGATGCAGCTCGCTCCGGGATCCACACCCACGGCGTGGGGCGCCGGCAACGGCGAGGATTCGTCGACGGCTTCGACGACCGCGCCGGGCGGGGGCGGCGGCGGCGCCTACACGGAGACAAACGGCTTCCCGTTCGAGTCGAATCTCTACCTGGTGGACGGCGTGAGCGACGTCGAGCTGGAGAACGGATATATGGGGCTCCAGATTCCCTTCGACTTCGTTCAGGAGGTCAAGCTGGAGACCAGCGATCCGACCGCGGAGTACGGCACCTTCGGCGCGCAGGTATCGAATATTACAACCAAGACCGGAACCAACCGGTTTCATGGCCAGCTCTTTGAGTGGAACCGCAACACGGACTTCAACGAGCCCGACCACTTCAGCCAAGTGAACCCGCCGTTTCACTATAACCAGTTCGGCGGCGAGGTGGACGGCCCCGTCATCAAGAACAAGGTGTTCTTTGCAGCCGATGTGCAGTGGCTCAAGCTGGCGACGGGCACCTCCGGCGTCATCAGCGTGCCCACGGCGGCGGCGCGCAGCGGCAATCTCTCCGCCTTCAACGTAAGCAAAGGCGGATTGACCTATGGGCCGATTGGCAATCCCATGGCGTGTTACTGGAGCGCCAAGGCCAATGGCCTCGCGAACCCGCAGCCTTGCACGGCCAGCTCGGCGATCTCGCCGAGTACCGGCACGGCGGACACGGTTCCGGCGTCGGACATCACCCCGATTGCGGCGGCTTTCTTCAACTCGTCGGTGTGGCCTTTGCCCAACCTCTCGGGAGCCGTGAACAACGCTTCCCAGGTGGAACTGAACGATGCGTCCGAGCCGCAGGAAGACGCCCGCGTGGATTGGGTGATCACGCAGAGCGACCGCGTCTTTTTCCGCTTCGGGTACAGCAACCGGACGCTCAACCAGCCGCTGCTGGTTGGCCAGGATACCAGCCCGAACCCGTTCATGAATGATGGAAACATCAAGGCGACCAACCAGCTGAGCAACAACGTGGTCGGCTGGGATCACACCTTCGGCAGGAACGGCACGATGATGAATCAGTTGCGGCTAGGCTACAGCCGGTATGCGACCACCGACTTCAGCCCGGCTGACGGAATGGCCGAGAACAATACGCTGGGCGTTCCCAACGGCAATCTTTCCGCCTACCCGGACACCAGCGGCATCGCTCAGGTGAACATCAGCGGGTTCGAGGGCACGGGAGACGCGGGCTGGGTTCCGCAAGGATTGGGCAGGCTCTCCAATATCTACCAGTTCAACGACGCGTTCACGTGGGTCCAGGGCCGCAACAACTGGAAGTTCGGCATTGCCATCTCGCCCATCCAGGCGCGCGTCTTCAATTCGCAGAACGACCCGCGCGGGCAGTTCAGCGCCAACGGCAACATGACGGGCACGCCTCTTGAACCCGGTTACGCGAGCGCGCTGGGAGTGAATACGAGCGCGAGCAACCCGGCACTGGGCAACGGCTCGGCCATCGCCGACTGGCTGGTAGGCGCGATGAACGGGGTCGACCGCGATCATTTCTTCGCGCCGCCCAACACGCGGACCAATGAAATCGGGGAGTTCGCGCAGGACGACTACCGGGTCAACAACAAGGTCACTCTCAACCTCGGTCTTCGCTACGACGTCTACACGCATCCCGTGGATACCAAGAACCTGCAGAGCAACTTTGTTACCACGGGCGCCGATGCCGGCCTGATTCAGCTGGCGTCGTCGAGCAACCGCGGCCCCAACGTGAACACCTATTATGGCAACGTTGCGCCGCGGCTGGGCGTGGCCTACACGCCCGACAACGGCAAGACAGCGATCCGCGCCGCGTTTGGCGTGAGCTACTTTAACGGCAACTTCGGCGCCGACGGCGGCACGCTGGAGCGCAACTTCCCGCTGCTGCAGCAGGAGAACAACTCCGCGCCGGAGGGAAACTGCTCAACCCCCTACGGGGTCATCCCGACGGGCGGGACGGCTTCCGCCAACCCCAATGCCGCCGAGTACTCGACGTGCGGCTCGCTGATCCTGCAGAACGGCCTGCCGGGCAACTCGACCGCGGGAACGCCGGTGTACACGCCGATTGTGCCGTTGAACGTTGCGCCGGGAGGGACCATCGCCTCGCCGCCGGGTTTCGGCGTGTACCAGGTGGCGAAGAACTTCCGCCAGAGCCAGGCCGACAACTGGAACGTCAGCATCGAGCGGCAGCTCGGCGGGAACATGGCGCTCCACTTCGCGTACGTGGGCACGAAAGGCGCCTACCTCTACAACGACTGGCAGCTGAACCAGTGCAACCCGACCTCGTTTACCCAGGGGCCGACATACTCCCAGCTTCAGGCCCAGTACGGCACCGCGGAGTATCCTGGAACCCCGCAGTGCTATCCGTTCTATGGCATCGCTCCGGGGATCTCGACCATGGACTTCCGCAACAGCGGCGCCAAGTCGCACTTCAACGCCGGCGAGGCCGTCTTCGAGCGGCGCGCCGGAGCCAACCTGACCTTCACTGCCGGCTACACCTTCTCAAAGCTGATGGATAACTACTCGAACCAGCTCGACAGCTACGACATGCACCAGTACCTGGATACGGCGGGCTGGCATCACGCCAACTACCCGCAGACCCTCACCGTCAGTTATGTCTACGGGCTGCCGTTCGGCCGGGGTAAGCAGTTCGCCAACTCCGTCTCTCCCGTCGCGGACGACATCATCGGCGGGTGGTCGATCAGCGGCGTAACCTGGTTCCGCTCCGGCGGGCCCATGCTGGTAACCGGAAACGCCAACGACCTGCTGAGCCAGAACAGCGGACAACGCGCCAATTACACCTGCTCGGTGGCCGACAACCCGCATACCGTCTCCGAGTGGATCGACACGAGCTGCTTTGCCAACCCCGTAGGATTTGTCTTCGGGAACGACGGTGTCGCGCAGGGCAACGGGTACGGGCCGCGCTACCTGAGCTGGGACATGTCCTTCTCCAAAGGAGTCCACTTCGCCGAGGGCATACAGTTGCAGTTCCAGGCCCAGTTCTTCAACATCTTCAACCGCGTGAACTACCAGACACCGGACACCGGCGTGACCGACTCGAGCTTCGGCGTGATCTCCAACGACTACCTGCCGCGGCAGGGGCAGCTCGGCATGACTCTGTCGTTCTGAGCCCGGCGCTCTGCGGCCAGAGCGGGGCCACGCCAGCAACCGGCCTGAAGCCTCTCGAATGCGCGGCTTCAGGCCGGAATTTTTTTGCGGATAGAAAGACCGGACCGCCGGCCCGGATGGGAGATGCGGAGCCTTGGCCGCGGCCGGCCCCGCGGGCCAGAGAGGGCGAAGGCAAAGGTTTGCCTTCGCCCTCTGCGCGTAACCAAGGTACTTGCGCCCACCCTTGACAGGTGTAGTTCGGATAGGCGTATAGTAAACAGCGATTCTCAATGACGTGACTGCCGGGCGCCAGATTTCCCCAGCGCGAATGGAGGAAACCGTCGCCGGTGGTGCGCAGGAATCGACATACGTCTTCGGGTAGACGAATCTTTTGGGAGGCAACATGAACGCACGGGGACTTTCCGTATTTGTTCGAAGATCGAAGAATATGCGCCTGATGGCGCTATTCATCTTCGCTCTTGTGAGCGTTTCGCTCGCAAGGGCGCAACAAATTACAGGCTCGCTGGCCGGAACGGTGAAGGACGCGCAGGGCGCGATGATCACGACCGCGACGGTGAAGGCGACCAACACCAGCACAGGATTTTCGCGGACGGCGCCGGTCGGCGCGGACGGGGCTTACCTCATCCAGTATCTTCCGGTCGGCACCTACACGGTGCAGGTAGATGCGGCGGGTTTCAAGCGGTTCGTGCAGCAGAACATCGAGCTGACGGTGGACCAGACGCAGGCGCTCAACGTGACCCTCGAGGTGGGCGCGCAGAGCCAGACCATCACCGTGACCTCGGCGCCGCCGCTGGTGAACACGAGCGACGCGGAGCTGGGCCGCACCATCTCACCGACCGAGATCACCGGGCTGCCGCTGGTCAACCGCAACGCGTACTCTGAGCTCTCGCTGACGCCGGGCGTGCAGAACAACAACGCCAGCCAGCAGTCGAACCCCAACGGGGCGCCAAACTTCACCATCGGGCTGCCTTCGACGGACGTGCAGATCAACGGGTCGATCGATGGCGGCAACCCGGAGGTTGCGTTCTATCTGGACGGCGGCAGCAACATGACCGGCATCCGGAACTATGGCAACCAGTTGCCCAACCCGGATGCGCTGGAAGAGTTTCGCGTGGAGACCAGCGACTTTTCGGCGCAGTACGGACACATGTCGTCGGCGGTGGTGACGGCGGTGACGAAGTCGGGAACGAATCAGTTCCACGGATCGCTGTTCGAGTTCAACCGCAATACCGATTTCAACGCCTACCCATGGAATGCGCCGGTAGACAGCAACGGCCACTTCATCAAGGCCCCCTACCACCGCAACCAGTTCGGGGGCGTGATCGGCGGGCCCATTGTAAAGAACAAGGCCTTCTTCTTTTTCAGCTACGGCGGACTGCGGCAGGTCGTCGGTCAGTACGTGAGCGGGGGCCGGATGCCCACGGCAGCCGAGCGGCTGGGCGACTTCACGGCCGATCTGCCCAGCCCCACCAATTCCAAGGTTTCCATGATCGGGTCCACGCCGATCACCGTGGACATGCCAGGCACCAAGACACCGGTGAAAGGGACAAACACCTCTCCCAACTGCCAGACGCCCACGTTGAATTGCATTCCGCAGAGCCTGCTTGATTCGGTGGCTTCCACGATCGATTCGAACAGCAATGCGAATGCAAAGATTCCTCTGCCGAATGTGACCCAGGCCGGTGCTTCAGTGCCGCTGCTCTGGTCGGGCTATTTCACCGGTCCGACGGATGACAACGAGTACCTGGGTAAATACGACCAGACGCTCGGCAACAACGATCACGTGGCAGTAACTTACTTCTTCATCCGTACAACGCAAAACGCGTTTGGAGGCGGCAACGTCGCTCCCTGGACGATCAATCAGTCGTACACCGATCAGACCAACGCCAACGTGAGCGACGTGCACACCTTCAGCGCCACCACCGCCAACCAGACCTGGCTGACGTTTACACGGGCGGCAGGCGGGCGCGTGAACCTGCCCACCACCAACGCAGGCCAGCTCGGCTCGAACTATACGATCCAGGGGCCCTCGACGCTGCCCGACATCAACGTCTCCGGATACTTCCACGCGCAGAACTCGCTGGCGGGACCGGTGACGACCTCCGATTACTATTCGCTCCGCGATATGGTGAGCATGACCAAGGGCAAGCACAACCTCATCTACGGTGGTGAGTTTGCGCTCGACAAGGGCATGTTCTGGGGCAATCTGTACAACTACGGCAACTTCAGCTATTCGAGCTCGGCGCCGACGACCACCGGAAACGCGCTGTCTGACTACGTCACGGGTATGTTGAGCTCAATGGAGCAGGACACGCCCTACCAGACGCTGACAAGCGCCTGGCACACCGCGGTATTCCTGCAGGACAACTATCGGGTGACGCCGCGTTTCACGGCCAACCTGGGAATCCGGTGGGACATCGACACCGCGCCGGTGGAGTCGCGGAATCACACGGCGACCTTTGTGCCCAGCGAAGCGATGCAAACGGGCGTAACGGGCTCGACGGGGACGGAATCGACGGTGGTCCCCTCGGCGCCTCCGGGAATGTTCTTCCCCGGCGATCATGGCGTGCCCCGCGGCATCGTCTCGACGAAGCTGCACCATGTTGCGCCGCGCATCGGCCTGGCGTGGGATCCGTTTGGGAACGGCAAGACGGCGATCCGCGCCGGCGCGGGCATCTTCTTCGGTGCGACTGCCGGAAACGAATGGAACCAGCCGGGCAATGCCAATCCTTACGCTGTCCGCCAGACGTTCAACTCGGTACGCTCGGCATCTGACCCTTACAATCCGTTGATGGTCAACGGTAAGGCGTCTTCGTTCCCGAACGGCGATCCGTTCCCGTACATCTACAATCCCAGCAGCCCGCGTTTCCTGCTGCCGGCCAGCATCGAGACGATCGGCGAGAACGTACAGTGGCCTTACATCTACCAGTTCAACCTGGCAGTGCAGCAGCAGTTGCCGGGACAGTTGGTGCTGACCACGGCGTACGTGGGAACAGTCTCGCGCGACGTGCCGACGATGATCGACGACAACTATGCTCCGTACGTTCCCGGCATCAGCGGCGAAAGCACTTCGCAGGGCAGCGTAAACTCGCGCCGGCCGTACGATGAAAACGCCACGGGCACCGGCACACTGGGGCAGAACATCTTCCTCACCTCGAACCAGACCGGCTCCTATCACTCCCTGCAGATCTCGGTGAACCGGCCGATGACCCGCAATCTCATGCTGAACGGCTTTTACGTATGGAGCCACGCGATCCAAAGCTCGAACGAATCCGCGGATGGCCTGATGACGGCGCAGGACTTTGCCAACCTGTGGGAGGAAAAAGGCCCCTTCGACGACGACCGGCGCCACGTGGCCTCGATCTCCGCCACGTGGAGCATCGACTACTACCGCGGGTCGAACCTCCTTATGAAACAGGTGGCGAACGGCTGGACGGTTGCGCCCATCGTGTCATTACAGAGCGGGCAGCCGTTCGAAATCACGACCGGCTCGACCAAGAACTTCGACAGCGAGGGGCACAACCGGCCGGACCTGGTTTCGGGAGTCAATGCCTTTCTCGATCCGCATCGCAGCCGGCCGGCAGCGGCGGCCGAATGGTTTGACACCGCCGCATTTGTCGCCAACGGTCCCGGTGTCGCCGGGGGCATCGGCCCGGGCGGCGCGGACGGCGACACCCCGCGCGATTACCTGCGCGCGCCGGGCTACCGCGATATCGACCTGGGAATCTTCCGCGATATCAAGTTTGAGCGCGGCATCGTATTCCAAATTCGCGGCGAGGCCACGAACGCCTTCAACCTTGTCAGCCTGAGTACGCCCGGCACGTCGGGTGCTCCAGCAACAGTGGGAGCCAATCCGAGTTCCGCGACGTTCGGCGTCATTACCGGCGCCGCCAGCCCCCGCATCATTCAGGTGGGTGCGCGGCTGACCTTCTGATTGTCTGCACAAACCGCAACAACATACTGGCCGGATGAGAAATCCTCATCCGGCCAGCCCTTTTTCCCTTACGATGGAGCGCATGAGCTACTTTCTCTTCAAGACCGAGCCGGACGCGTACAGCTTCGACGACTTTCTGCGCGACAAAGAGACGGTGTGGGACGGCGTGACCAACCCGACCGCCGTGAAGTACCTGCGCGAGATGAAGGCGGGGACGAAGTGGATCTTCTACCACACCGGCGACGAACGCATGGCGGTGGGAACAGGCAGCGTGACGAGCGTCGACGCGAGCGATCCGAAGGTTCCGATTGTGAAGGTAAAGGTAGGCAGGCGGCTGAAGACGCCGAAGACGCTGGCCGGGATCAAGGCCGAGAAGCTGTTCGCCGGATCGCCGCTCGTGGTGATCGGGAGACTCTCGGTAGTGCCGCTGACCGCGGAGCAGTGGGAGTGGTTTTTGGGGTGAAAAACAGTGGTCAGTGGTCAGTGGACAGTGGTCAGTGGTCAGTGGACAGTGGTCAGTGATCAGGACCTGGCCAAGCCGTTCGCCGATTCTAAAGCAATTCTCCTGATGGATAAGAGGCAGAGCCGCACCTGAGGGGCTAAAGCCCGACCTCATTTGCGCCTTTTACGGCACGGCTGAAGCCGTGCCCTTTCAAAGCCCCTCTACGCGGATAAGAAACAAAATTGCAAGTGCAACAAAACAAGAGATGAATTCTACGGACTCCCACCCATCGGACAAAAACAAAGACGTCCGATGGATGGGGCACAGTTTCATCCCCCGCGGGTCGGCAACGACGGTGGAGGACTAAAAGGAGAACTGCTCTATTTTTCTCCCAGCCAGCGCTTCGTATTCAGCAACTGGCGGTTGTCGAGGGCCCAGACTTTGTTCGTCAGCTCGGCCGCTCCCTTGCCTTCGCGGGCTGACTTCTCGAACTCGCTTTGGACAGCCTGCATCTTGGCGTCGAGGTCGTCGACGAAGTTGAGGGCGAGAGCTTCGGGGATCATGGGGACCTTCGGCGAGCCAAACTCGAGCTTGCCGTGGTGCGAGAGGATCATGTGCAGGACCAGCGTCCCCAGGCGGTCCGGAAAGTCGGGAAGCGCCGCGATCGTCTTCTGGACGAGGTCGACACCCATCTGAATGTGGCCGAGGAGGACGCCTTCGACGGTGTAGTCGAAGCCGACGTCCCAGGAGAGCTCGCGGATCTTGCCGATGTCGTGGAGGATGACGCCGGTGAGAAGAAGATCGCGGTCGAGGAACGTGTAGTGGGCGGCGATGCGGTCGGCGAGGGTGAGAAGGCTGACGACGTGCTCCAGGAGCCCGCCCAGCCAGGCGTGATGGAGCTGGCGTGCGGCGGGGGCCTCGCGGTAGGCCTGGGCGACGGCGGGGTCGGCGAGGAGGGCAGCAAGCAGTCGCTTGAGGTCGGGGTTGGCGAGGCTCTCGACGGTGGCTTCGAGGCGGTTCCAGAGCGCGGCCGCATCATATTGGGTTGATGGGAGCATGTCGGCCTTGTCGGCTTCGGCGGGCAGGGCCAGGCGGATCTGGTCGACTTTGATCTGCACACGATCGTCGAACCGGGAGGCGCTGCCGCGGACCTTCACGAGATCGCCGCGGGCGAAGTCCTTGGCAATGCGGGGATCGGCGGGCTCCCAGACGCGGCCCTCGATCTGGCCTGTCTTGTCGGCGAGGGTCAGAGTGAGATAGGGCTTGCTGCTCTTGGTGGTGCGCTGCTGTTTGGCGAGCACAAGGAAAAAGCCGTCGAAGGGCTTTCCTTCCTCGAAGGCGGCGAGATCGGCGACGTAAATATCCTTCATGCGAGCACCCGTTGAAAAACAAGGATAAACGGTGAGGACGGACTGCGCGGGGCCCTCCGAATCGCCCGAGCCGGCCGGCTCATCTGGTCTGAAAATATTTTTCTATTGACAATCGTGCAAGACAGCCTCTAAAGTGCCTTGCGAGGTCGGACCAGTCGGTTTTTCGCCCCTCGATAACATTCCGGTCGCTTGGCTACCGCTCCACGAAGGGGTGGTTCTGCCGCATGTGTCCGCCCTCGATTCTGAAGCATTTCGAAGGTCTTTTAAGGAGGCAGCAAGCGAACCATATGAAAACCTTTCCGCACGCAAACCATAGACACCACGGACACGGCAAGGGAGTGGCCGGGATTTTCAACCTGCTGCTGGGGCTGGCATTGTGCCTGGGCTGGGCCGCACGGCCGGCGGGGGCGCAGACGGCCGGCGAAGCAGCAATCCAGGGAACGGTGACGGATCCTTCGGGGGCCGTGATTCCGAACGCCACCGTAACGGCGACGGACAATGCAACCGGCGTGGCGACCACCAGGACCACCACATCCAACGGTTTCTACGTCATTTCGCCGCTGGTTCCGGGTACATACACAGTGACCGCCGGCGCGAAGGGTTTCAGCGACTTTAAGCAGCTGAATGTAACCATCGCCGCGATGCAAAACCTCGGTCTGAACGTTACCCTGAAGGTTGGTTCGGCCAACCAGAACGTCACCGTGACGGCGGCCCCACCAGAGCTGGACACGACCGACGCCACGCTGGGCGCGAGCATCAGCAGCAAGGTCTATCTCGATTTGCCGGTCCTGATCAATAACCAGCAGCGCGACATTACCGCGTTTTCCAATCTGCTCCCCGGCGCCCAGCCGGGCGCCCGCTCGTCGCTGTTCTCCGGCACCGAGAGCCGCGTGGAAGAGGTCTACCTCGACGGTATTCCGCTGACCACGATCAACCAGATCGGCGACAACCGGCCGGTGTTCAATGTGGTGCCGGCCGAAGCCATCGGCCAGATCAACGTGGTGACCAGCAGTGCATCGGCGGAGTATCAGGGCGCCGGCATGGTCAACTACACGACGAAGTCGGGAACGAACCAGTACCACGGCACCGTCGCCGACTTTGTCCGCAACACGGCCTTCGATACCTGGGGATTCACGGCGATTACCGCAACCACGGAAGAGGTGGTGAATGGCGTGGTGACGAAGGTGCCCGCGGGTAAGCCGGCGGATCATCAGAACGAGCTTACATTCTCCGTAGGCGGTCCCATCAGCATTCCGCATCTATTTAGCGGGCATGACAAGCTGTTCTTCTACGGCTCGTACGATAAATTCCACGCTCGCAGCGCCGCCAATCCGATTCAGATCACCATTCCCACGACCAAGATGCGGACGGGCGACTTCTCGGAGTTGCTGGCCTCGAATGGGGGGCCGGGATATATCATCTACGACCCCACGACGCAGGCGGCCTGTACGGCCAACAGCACGACGGGGCCGTGCCGGTATGCGTTCGGACAGACGTACGCGGGAACGCCGGGCCCGGCCGGCAACCCGAGCGGAACGGCAACCAACATCATCCCGTCCGGCGAAATCTCTCCCATCGCCAAGTACTTCGAGCAATGGCTGCCCGATCCGACGCTCTCCGGTCCGGGAGTTATCAGCGGCAACTACCTGGGCGGAACTCCCACCGGCTACGATAACTGGCTGTATTCCGGCCGCATCGACTATAACGTGTCGGACAAGCAACGGATCTCGTGGGTCATCACCGGCGGCAATCGCGTAGCGTGGCCCTATACGCAGGGCAGTGATATGGCGCTGCCCATCCCGTATGCGCGCTCCGATTACTCGACGGTTGCCGGCCATTGGTCCGATCTTGAGGACTCCTACACCTTCACGCCGCACCTGGTAAACCAGTTCCGGTTTGGGTGGAGCAACTTCGGGGGACCGCCGCTCAAGAACCTGACCGAGGGAGTCAAGCAATACGAAGCCGCCACGGCGGGCATCTCGTTTACCGGCGTGCCCTCCAACGGCCAGGCAGTCACGGAGTTTCCGACGGACGTCTTCAGCGGCAACAATGCCCCCGACCAGTGGGGAGACGGCGGCTCCGGCCAAACCTCCACCATCGTCACCGAGAACTACACGACCATCGACAACCTGTTGTGGGTCAGGGGCAAGCACGCCATGACCTTCGGCTTCCAGATGCAGCGGCTTGAGGACAACAACTCCTCCTATGATGGCCCTGTATCTTCGCTTACGCTGAATTGGAGCCAGGATGAAACGGCCTCGATTGCGCCCAATGGCTCCGGTTACCAGTACGGGAACAACACGGGCTATTCATACGCGAGCTACATTCTGGGTGCGGTGAACAGCACGGGCATTTCGCTGCAGCCGTTCTCGGTGCTGGGCGGGCGCTACGACACGTACGCACCTTACTTTCAGGACGACTGGAAGGTCACATCGAAGCTGACTCTCGACCTGGGCCTGCGCTGGGACTATATCCCGTCGTACCACGAGACGCTGAACCGCTTCTCTTACCTGAATGCGACGCTTACCAATCCGGTGACCGGCAATCCGGGCGCACTGGAGTTTGCAGGGAGCTGGGGAGGATCGGGGGTGAGCTGCGGCTGCAACACGCCTGTGCACACTTACTGGAAGAACTGGGGACCGCACGTTGGGTTTGCCTATCAGGTGAATGACAAGACCATCGTCCGCGGCGGCTTTGCCACGCTCTACTCGCATGGCGGCGGAACGGGTGGCGCGGGCGGTGCGGGTACCGGCCCCTCGCAGCTGGGATTCACCAGTTCCGTGAACTTCTCCGCCAACTCTGCGGGTCCGGGAGCGGGTCCGGTGTTCTATCTGAACAACGGCTCGAGCTTTCAGGCGGACGGGATTGGAAATGCCAACTTCGGCGGTCCGGGATACTCCGTGCCGGCCATTCAGGCCCCCGGCGCCGTGAGCCAGACCCTCAACGTGGGCAACACCGTGAGCAGCACAGGCGCCTTTATCAAGGCGAGCGGGGCGCCGGGATTCCCGGACCTCAACGTTTCGGGCAGGGCGCCGGAGTTTAACTTCTGGAACTTCGGCATCGACCGGGAGCTCTCCAACAACATCACCCTATCGATTGATTACGCCGGCTCCGAAAGCCATTTCATCTACGGCGCCAGCAATATGCGCGGACTGTACTCCGGGCAGGTGAACCCGATCTACTATGCGCTCGGTTCCTTGCTCAATGCGCCTGCGACGGCGGCCAACGTGGCGAAGGCGCAGGCGATCGTATCGTCGATTACCGTACCCTACAACGGCTTCGAGCAGGGTGCAGCGACCAGCGCCGGCTCCGGCCAGGCCACGATTGCCCGCATGCTGACCTGGATGCCGCAGTTCTCGGGCAGCACCGACACGTGGGGCTCTTCGACGGCCAACGCCGACTATCACGCATTGCAGATCTCGGCACATAAGCGCATGTCGAACGGGCTGGACATCACCGCCAACTACACCTACTCGAAACAGATCGACGACGCCGGGACGCAGCGGGACGGCTTTGCCATCCCTGCCAGCTATACGCTGAACGGAGAGTCGTGGGCACAAGACAGGGCTGACCGGTCGATCAGCGCCACCAGCGTGCCGCAGGATCTGGCTGTTTACGGGACCTATAACATGCCGTTTGGTGAAGGCAGTCTCGGCGGTTCGGCGAATCCGGTCGTACGCCAGATTATCAAGGGCTGGGAACTCTCCGGCACGTTTACCTACTCGTCGGGAACGCCGCTCCTGGTCACCTCTTCCAACTGCACCAGCAGCAGCGAGCCCTACGCGGGAACCTGCATGCCCGACGTGAACCCGAACTTTACCAGTAAGACCATCCGCGAAAACGGCAGCTGGGGCAAGGGGATCACGGCCGCGAATTTCAGCGCGATTCGTTATCTTGTGAACCCTCAGGATGGCTCCTGCACGGCCGGCTCATGCCCGTTCTCGGATTCGAAGGCGTTCATGTTCGGCGATGCGGCGCGCGTTCTGCCTTACAACGGCCTGCGCAACCCGAGCGCCTATTCGCTCAACGGCAGCGTCAGCCGCACCTTCGATATCACGGAGCGGTGGAAGTTCGTCTTCCGCGCCGATTGCCAGAACATCCCCAACAAGGTGACGTTCAGCGGCATTCAGGCAAACATGGATAGCACCAACTTCGGAACCGTAGGCGGCGCCACCGGCAACACCGGCAGCCGCGACTTCCAGTTCTCGGGAAGGATCAACTTCTAAGCCGCGATGCCCGGCTCCGCCGCCAACGATCGCGGCGGAAGGGCGTTCGAACGGATCGCTGCTTCCTCTGTACTCATGACAAAAGGAGCGCTGCTTCCGTGCAGCGCTCGATTTTTTTTGGGGGGCGGGTACGGGCGCGGCGTGGGAGTGACTGGGGCGCGGGACGGCGCACTACCTTGCAGACGCAGCGGCGATGCCCGAGTCATCCTTCAGCTTGAGTCCGGTTGAGTCCGCGAAGGTAAGCCGGCTGCTGTCGGCCGCGTGGATCTGAACATCGGTCAGCGTCCAGTCCTGGACATCGGCGGCGCGGCCTGCGGACTGAGCGTTGATGGAGATGTGATCGAAAGTGAAGTCAACGAGAGGCGCTTCGGGCATGGCGCTTACGTCGAAGGCGCGGCGGGCGCCGGTGGATTTGATCTTCCAGATGTGAACGTCGCTGAAGTGCGGCGTCCCTTCGGCCGGCGGGATGGGCGTGGCGAGGACTTTGTAGTAAGGTGGAACGCTGGTGAGACCGGCCGGAATTTTGGCGTAGCTGTAGCTGGGGTTCCAGTTCATCTCGATGTGGATGGGGATGGCGACACCTTCGAGGGTGAGGTCGTGGATGCGGATGCCGCGGGCGTGGCCGCCGCGCGTGTGCGCCGACTTGAACAAAATTCCCGAAGGCACGTGGCTCAGGGCCGTGATGTTGTAGGCCTCGATGTTGCGGAAGCCGCCGGAGGTCTCGCTGCCGATGGTGACGGCAGCCGCGCCATCGCGGATGATGGAGTCGCGAAGAACCACATCTTCAGTGGGGCGATTGACGCGGAGGCCGTCGGCGTCGCGGCCGGACTTGAGGCAGAGTGCGTCGTCGTTGTCGCTGATGTCGGCGCGCTCGACGAGGATGTGGCGGGAGGAGTCGATGTCGACGCCGTCGGTGCTGGGGCCGCGGCCGCCGACGTTGTTGCGGATGACGATGCCGTCGACGTGGATGTGCTGCGAGTAGAGGATATGGACGGTCCAGAAGCCGGAGCGGGTCAGCAGCAGGCCGCCGCCGAGGAAGACGTGCGCGGAGTTCTGGATGAGGATAAGGCGGGGACGGCGGCAGTCGTAGTCGGCGGCCCAGCGCAGGCCGCGGCGATCGTATTCTCTGCGCAGATCCCAGTAGGACTTCCACCAGATGGGGCCATCGCCGTCGATGGTTCCCTTGCCCGTGATGGTGACGTTGTGCTGGTCGCGAACGTTGACGAGGGCAGCGGGCCAGGTCATCTCGATGCCGGCGACGCGGGTGGGCAGCTCGGGATAGTCGGCGAGGCGCTGGGAACCAATAAGAGTGACGCCGGCAGGGAGGTCGAGAGTGACGCCGGACTTGAGAAAGATGGAGCCGGTAAGGTACGTGCCGGGATTCAAAGTGACGGTGCCGTGGACGCCGCCGGCGGCATCGACGGCCTTCTGGATGGCGGCAGTGTCGAGGGTGACGCCATCGGGCCTGGCGCCGTAGTCATTGGCGATAAAGGTGCGGGATGCGGCGTGGACCGATCCGCGGAGAACGGCGAAGGCGAGCAGCGATGAGGCAAGGCGGAGGGTTGGTCTCATTCGAATTCCTGCGCTGTTGACGGGAATACCGGCAACTTCGCTGCGAAGGCCTTGTGGAGTGGGCGGCGCGGGAACAGGCGACTGCGCGTGCAGGGTGAGGGCGAAAAGGCGAGCGGCGGCTGGAAGGGCGCAGAGGTTTTCGAGAGCATGGCGTTGACTCCAGGCGGCAGCAGCGGGAAAAGGCGCAAATTCAAAAGTGAAATAAATTGCCGCTTGGAAATTTACGGTTTCGAGGATGGGACTGTCAAGAAAAAGATGGGCACGCAGCCGGGGCGCGACAGAAGGAGGGTTGGGGGCAAGTCGACGATTTGCGATCGGCCCGCGCTGTCTGCGAAAACCCCGAAAACACGGGACAGTCACAGCGCGGGCGAAGAAGAGCACTACTGCTGAGGATTGGGAGCGCTAGCGGGAGCAGGCGCGCCCTGAACAGGGGCCGCGGGGGTAAAGGTGGGCTTGGGCTGGGACTCCTCGTTGGCCTTCTTGGTGGCCTCGGTGTAGCGCTCCTTCTTGACTTTGCCGCCGTGCTTCTTCTTTTTGCTTGTATTGGCGCTGCCTGCAAGAGGCGCGGACTGCATCTGGCGGGCGGCAACTTCGGCGGCGGTGGCCGGTGTGGCGTTGAACTCCGGCGTTTCCTCGGCCGCATTCTTTCTGTGGTGCTTGCGCTGGCGGGCCAGATCGCTGTAGCGCGTTTTATGCTTCGGCGCGGTGGTTTCGAGCGGGTTCACCGGCTCCTGGTCCGCAACGGCGGTCTCAGGCAGCGCTCCGGCGTTTTCGACCAGGGGGGGTGTGGTACTGACATCGGTAGAGGCGGGAGGCAGCGTCTCGCGGGGCTTTTGGCCAAAACGGATCTTTTCTTTCTTGCCTGGCCGCTCAACGGTCGCCTCTTCTTTTTTCCGCTTCTTGTCCTCTTTCTTCTGCTTTGCGGTTTCAGCCGGCGCGGCGGTCGGGGTTTCAGAGGCGGCGGGCGTGGAGGTATCGCTGACGAGCGACTTCTGCCGGAAGGAGCGAGGTGTTTCGCGGAAGCGCGTGCGCTCCACCTTGTGCTTCTTCTTGGGCGCGGGCGGAGTATAGGCGCTGAAGCTGATGGTGGGGTGAAGCTCTTCTTCGGTAGCCCCTGTGTCCGAGAAGCCAGGTGCGATCCAGATGAAGGCCTGGTTGCGCATGGTGTTCAGATAGGTGCGGATGGCGGGTTCCATCTGGCTCATGTAGAGAGCGTCTTCCACCTGCTCCTGGACCTGGCTGTAGGGCGCGGGGCCGGGGGCGGTGTGATCGATAACCTTGAGGATGATCCAGCCCTGACGGGTGAGGATGGGCTGGGTCCACTCGCCTGCCTTGAGCGAGAAGGTGTCGTTCTCCAGCTCCGAGGGCAGCTGGCCGCGCTTGTAGGTGCCGAGGTCGCCGCCGCCGGCCGCGGTGGGCCCATCGCTGAAGGCGCGCGCCAGCTCCCCGAAGCTGCCGCCGGCGTGGAGCTTGGTCTCGATATCTTCCGCCTTGGCTTTGGCCGCCGCTACCTTCTTGGGATCGTCGGCGCCGTCCGCACCGGTGGAGATGAGAATCTCGCCCAGGTGCTCGCTCTCGGGCTGGGTGTAGTCCTTTTGATGCTGGTCGTAGAAGAGGCGGGCCTCGCCGGGGGTGATCTGGATGGTGCTGCCCACTTCCTGGCGCATCACGTCCTGGGTAATGATCTGGTTGCGGATGTTGGCCTTGAAGTCCTCATACGAGACCCCCTGCTCCTGGGCGGCCTTCTCGAGGTCCTCCATGCTGGCCAGGTGGTACTGCTTGCGGATCTCATCGAGCTTCTTGACCAGTTCGATGTCGCCGGTGATGCCGAGCTGCTTACCCTTGGAGAGCCAGAGCTGCTGATCGATGAGGCTGCGCAGGAGGTTTTTGCGGTCTTCGGACTCCTGCTGCATGGAGGCGCCGCGCTCCTGATCCTCCTGATCGAGCTCTTTGAGAGCGCGGTCGTAATCGGCGCTGGTGATGACCTGGTCGTTGACGCGGGCCACAATCTGCGCAACCACGTCGCCGCCGTAGGGCGTCTGCTGGGTAGCCGTCTGAGCGGAGACGAATCCGGGAAGCAGCAGGAAGCCTACGGCCGCCGCGGGGGCAAAACTGGTTCGGAAAGTGATCATGGCACCGCGCCTGGCGGGCGATTTTTCGCCACCTTTGTGCATAGACGCCATTGTAAACGGCAGGAGAGCAGAAAGGCGACGCCGGAGGCCCAGATTGACGGCAGGAACGAGCGGCGCCCCGGGGAAGCAGCGGATTCGAGGTCAAAGAGCTATCGGAGGGCCGGACCGGTGCGTCAAAGTGAGCAGTGCTATACTTTAGCACATGACGGCTCCCGAGGAGCCGCGCTGTCGGAACGGCAATTCAGAGCGCAAAGCCTTGCCAGAACCGGGCAAGGTTAATTTTTATTGCGGGGAAGTGCCGGCTGGCGTGCGGATCGGGCTTGCGCAGCAGGTAGAAAGTCGAGAGTGCGCTGGAGGGCCGTTTGGAGGTTGAGTAAGCTTATGGATTCTCGCGCCCGCCGCGCACTTTTCGCCGTCATTGTGTTTTTCGCCGTCTGCGCTTTCGCGGGCACCGTACTGCAGCGCCAGGTGGGCGCACAGTCCTCAGAGGACGAGAGCCAACTGCGCGACAGCCTGAAGGATTTCGCCAACGTGTACTCGATCGTGGAGTCGAACTACGCCGAGCCGATCACGGGCGACAAGGCGGACACCGTGATTTACGACGGGGCGATCCCAGGGATGCTGCGCACACTGGACCCGCACTCGACCTTCTACGATCCCAAGGCATACGCGGCCATGCGCGAGAACCAGAGCGGCCATTACTACGGCGTCGGCATGGTGATCCAGCAGCAGGGCAACAAGGTCTTCGTGATCACGCCATATGAGAACACGCCGTCGTACCGGGCGGGCATTCATCCCGGCGACCAGATCGATGAGATCGACGGCAAGAGCGCCGCGGGGTGGACCTCGGACCAGGTGGCCAAGGCGCTGAAGGGACCCAAGGGCACGCATGTGCAGGTGACGATGATCCGCGACGGAGCTGCGAAGCCCCTGGTGTTCGACCTGGTGCGCGACGAGATCCCGCATCCTTCGATCGACCTGAAGTACGAGATTCGTCCCGGCGTCGGTTACATTCACATCACTGAGTTCATGGAGACAACGGGCGAGGAGCTCGCAGACGCACTGAAGAGCTTTGGGCCCAACCTGAAGGGCCTGGTGATCGACCTGCGCGGCAATCCGGGCGGGCTGTTGAGCCAGGCGGTCGATGTTTGCGACCAGTTGCTGGCCAAGGGCCAGGTGATCGTTTCGCAACGCGGGCGCGCCTACCCCGACCAGGTGTACACGGCGACGCACGGCAACGGCGGCAAGGACTTCCCGATCGTGGTGCTAGTGAACCGCAACACCGCTTCGGCGGCGGAGATCGTCTCCGGGGCGCTGCAGGACCACGATCGCGCCCTGATCGTGGGACAGACGACGTTCGGCAAGGGCCTGGTGCAGACGGTCTATAACCTGAGCCAGGATACGGGGCTGGCACTGACCACCTATCACTACTACACGCCCAGCGGACGGCTGATCCAGCGCGACTACGAGGGCGTGTCGCTTTACGACTACTACTACGATCATGCCGGCGCCCTGCCGCCGAACTCGACCAACCGCGAGGTGAAGTTCACGGATTCAGGGCGAACCGTTTATGGAGGCGGGGGCATCACGCCGGACGACAAGATCGATATGCCGGACCTGACGGACTTTCAGGAAGAGCTGCTTTATGCGAAGTCCGCGTTTCTCCACTTCGCGCCGCTGTACGTCTCAGAGCACCCGGAGACGAAGAACTTCCAGGCGACGGACGCGGTGATGACGGAGTTCGAAAAGTACCTGACCAGCCAGGGCATCGACTGGAACGCCGACGAGATCGCCAAGAACAGGGACTGGCTTGCGTCTCACATCGAGCAAGAGGTAGACACCATCTGGTTCGGCAACCAGGACGGGCTGCGGGTAGCGGCCGAAGAAGACCCGGTCCTGCAGAAGGCGGTGACGTATCTGCCGCAGGCAGAGGCGCTGGAGATCAACGCGCAGAAGGTAATGGCGGCGAAGGCCGAGGCGCGGAACCAGGGAGCGCAGGGCGTGCCGGCGCAGCCGTAGACGGCGCGCAACCCTGAAGCGAGCATGAGATCAAAAGGCCATCCTTTGCGGGATGGCCTTTTGATTTGCGCGGATGGGCGGCACAGAGATTACGGCTCGTCGCTGTAAACGCTGACCTGGAGCTTGCCGTCTGCGGCGAGACGGGCACGGTACATGCCGGGGGTGTTGAAGCTCCAGGCCATCTGGCCGTCGGGAGCGATGGCAATGACGCCGCCGTCGCCGTGCAGGGCTTCGAGCTCCTTGTGGATGACCTCATCGGCGGCGGCCTGCAGCTTCATGCCTTTGTACTGGACGAGGGCGCAGACGGTGCGGGCGACGGTGAGGCGGATAAAGTACTCGCCGGTTCCGGTGGCAGAGACCGCGCAGGACTGGTTGGAGGCGTAGGTGCCGGCGCCGATGAGGGGCGAGTCGCCGATGCGGCCCCAGCGCTTGGCGGTCAAGCCGCCGGTGGAAGTGCCGGCGGCGATGTTGCCTTGGGTGTCGAGTGCGACGACGCCGACGGTGCCGAACTCGTGGGCGTCCAGCGGCGCGGCATCAGCGATGGGCCTCGCGGGCGGAGGGGGCGCGCCGGCGGGCCGCGGCGGGATGGGCAAGCCTTCTTTTTTGAGCTCACGAACGAGGGCCTGCCAGCGGCGCTCGGTGAAGAAGAAACTGGGCGGGACCTGCTCCAGGCCCGCGTAGACGGAGAACCGGTCGGCGCCGGGACCGGCGAGGAAGACGTGCGGGGACTTTTCCATCACAGCGCGGGCGAGGCTGATGGGATGGCGTGTGCGCGTGACGTCGGCGACGGCGCCAGCGCGGAGGGTGGCGCCGTCCATGATGGCCGCGTCGAGCTGATTGGTGCCGTCGGCGGCGAAGACCGCGCCGCGGCCGGCGTTGAAGAGCGGATCGTCCTCAAGAAAGCGGATGGTCTGCTCGATGGCATCCATCGATGTGCCGCCGCTCTTGAGAATGCCCGCGCCGATCTCGATGGCGTGGGCAAGATCGGCGCGGTACTGGGCTTCTGTCTGGGCGTCCATGGAACCGCGCCGGATGACGCCGGCGCCGCCGTGCATCACGATGGCCCATTTGTGCGGGCCGACTGCCGGCTGTTGAGCCGCTGCGGCGGACAGTAGGGTCGACGCGGCCATCAGCATGGCCAATCCTGAAAAGATCGCGGTTCTTGGCACAAACATCACCTCGGGTGTCAGTGGTCAGTGGTCAGGGGTCAGGGGTCAGGGGTCAATGGTCAGGGGTCAATGGTCAGGGTTGGGAAAACGAGCAAACCAACGCGAATTTGACTTTGAAACTTCCCTCAGGGGCTGAAGCCCCGGTGAATTGCTTTGGCTCTTACGGCACGACTAAAGTCGTGCCCTGATGCAAGACTGCGTTTACGGCAAGACTAGAGTCGTGCGCTGATACAAGATCATTGGATAGGAGCCCTGGTCTCTTGTTCCTCGTCCATGATTCCTGATTCCTGATCCCTGCGTTTCAGGTAGTATCGCAATCAATGGCGAATCTTGCGCGGTTTTTTCTTCCCTTCTTTCTATTGACAACTGGGGCAGCGGCGGAACAGGCGGCGGTGCAGCCGATTCCGGTGAAGGTGGTGGTAATAACCACGTTCGAGGTGGGCGCCGATACCGGTGACGTTCCGGGTGAGTTGCAGGCGTGGGTGGAACACGATCGTCTGGACACAATTCTTCCCTTCCCGGACGGCTATCACCCGCTGCGGATGAACGACGAGGGCGAGTTGGCGATTGTGACCGGCGAGGGCGGGTCGCACGCGGCGGCTTCGATCATGGCGCTGGGGCTCGATCCGCGGTTCGATTTGACGCACGCGTACTGGCTAGTGGCGGCGATCGCGGGAGGGTGCCCGGAACGGGTATCGCTGGCGTCGGCGGCGTGGGCGCGCTGGGTGGTGGATGGAGACCTGGCGTACGAGATCGACGCTCGCGAGATTCCCAAGGGATGGACGACCGGCTATATCCCGCTCGGGAAGGACTCGCCATTCGAGGAGCCGGCCAAACCGCAGCCCGGGCAGGTCTACGCGCTGAACCAGGGGCTGGTGGACTGGGCCTACAATCTGACGCGCGCAACACCGCTTGGGGACACGCCCCAATTGCAAGCGGCACGCAGCCAGTTTGAGGGCGCCGCGGCGGACCGGCCTCCGTTTGTGACCTTGGGCGACGAGGTTTCTGCTTCAACCTTTTGGCATGGGAGGCTGATGGATGCGTGGGCGCAGCGGTGGGTTCCGTACTTCACCAGCGGCCATGGCGTGTTTGCAACGACGGCAATGGAGGACTCGGGAATCCTGCAGTCGTTGCAGTTTCTATCGAACGCCGGGCGAGCGGACTGGCGGCGCGTGATGGTGCTGCGGACGGTGAGCAACTACGATGAGCAGCCGCGCGGCATGGATGCAGCCGAAAGCCTGGCCATGCAGCGCGTGGGCAAGTACGCGGCTTACCGGCCGTCGCTCGAGACCGCATACAAGGTGGGGCACGTGGTGGTGAATGAACTTCTGACGCACTGGAATCAGTACGAGAAGACGGTTCCGCAAGCGGGCGCTGCGACGAATCCTTGAGGCGGTTCTCCTGATGGTGCAGAGGCAGAAGCTTTACCTCAGGCGCTAAACAGGCTGCGGAAAAAGTCCCGATTCCGGGTGAAATGCCTGGAAAAACATCGCTCGGGGGCTAGAGCAGGATCAAGATAGCTATACCCAGTGGCGATTCTATGAGTAATTCTGTATTTCTCTGGTGAAGTGACCGCGATAACGAGGATGGGACGAGCCTATTCGGACGATCTGCGGGTGAGGATATT